>Ga0210406_10001245_pt1 | contig 32041 bp, 30 predicted proteins | sample IncBWC30MmetaG_FD_155454 | JGI IMG/M metagenome (GOLD analysis project Ga0210406, IMG submission 155454) | Forest soil microbial communities from Barre Woods Harvard Forest LTER site, Petersham, Massachusetts, United States - Inc-BW-C-30-M | ecosystem: Environmental > Terrestrial > Soil >... | reverse complement strand
GCATTGGATCAGGTCGAATTGCGCTTGCGTAACGACACCATGACGGATCCCTACACGGGCAGACCGTTCTCGACGCGAGCGATACGCCAGTGCTTGCTGCAGGGCTCTGAGCGGTTTGGCTGGTCTCAGCGAACTTCCGCACCAAGTTCGATGCGTAAAGGCTCGATGCTCATTGGCCAGGGCGTCGCGTGCGCGGTCTACACCCATTGGCGCTGGCCCGCCACGACACGAATGGTTATGCGACGGAACGGAGTCATTTCCATAGAGTCATCAATGCATGACATCGGCACCGGGACATACACCGTGATGACACAGGTTGCAGCCGACGAATTGGGTCTCCCGCCCGAGCGATTCGTCGTTGTTCTTGGGGATACGCGGCTTCCGAGGTCTCACTCCGCGATTGGCTCGGCGACAATGGCCAATGCCGGTGCTTCCGTGATGTTGGCGGCGCGTGCATTGCGAGAAAAACTGATCGCTTTGGCGACAGCCGGTCACGAGGCCCCATTTGCCGGCGTTCAGCCCGAGACGATCTCCTTCGAAGGCGGGCGGATGAAGGCCGCGGGACAGCCTGGGACAATCGAGCCAGGAGAGCTTCTTGTTCGAAATAACATGCCGGAACTGACCGTTATTGGCGATTACAACCCCGTAGACGAAGGACCGAGGGCCATTTTCAGTTTCTCGGCGATCTTTGCGGAAGTCCGCGTCGATCCGGAACTTGGACTTGTCCGCCTTAATCGCGTCGTAGGCGCGTACGACGTTGGCCGAGTCATCAATCCCAAAACCGCCCGCAGCCAAGCGATTGGCGGGATCATCTGGGGGACCGGTCAGGCGCTGTTAGAGCAATCGGAAATGGATCCGACGCTCGCCCGATACGCTAATCGCAATTTGTCGGGCTATCTTGTCCCTAGCCACGCCGACATCCCGCCGCTCGAAGTCTTGTTCTGCGGAGAGCCGGATGAGGAAGCCAGTCCGATCGGCGTGAAGGGGATTGGTGAATTAACGGCCGTATCGGTTGCCCCCGCCATCGCTAATGCGGTCTATCACGCAACGGGTCGGCGGGTCCGTGATCTCCCAATCACCATTGAGAAACTTCTCTGACGATTGGCCACCTTTCTTGCAGGGGTGTGACAGATGAATCTGCAAGCGCTGGAACAGGCGCTGCACGTCTCTTTCCGCGCTTAGCGGGAAGTCCCGCAGTCCATGCTGATGACCCAACCACGCTGATCCGCACCGTGTTGTATGGATCTCGCGCGGCTGCGACGGAAGGCGCGCCAACGGGACCAATGATGCCAGCCTTTTTCTGGCGACTCGGCGATGCACAGGTGGCCGCGGTAATAACGTATATCCGCAATGCATGGGGTAATGCGACGTCGCCTGTTTCGACTCACCAGGTGCGGGACGTCAAAAGCGAACCAAGTGCCGGTTGAACAGTTTGCCAACACTGAAGTGAAGGAACGTATTCATTCGTGCCTCTCGTGGTAACGAGCGCAAAGCCCGCAAAGGGTGGTGCTACGCCAGTCCCTCAACGAGTCGGCGCGCGACCGTTAGGTCCGCTGTATCAAAACCTTCTGTAAAGCGCTCGTACACGGGTGAAAGTGCGCAGCGCGCTTGGTCGCGCTGGCCGCCTTCGGATAACCAGCTCGCTAAGGTGCATGCGGAGCGTAGCTCGAAAGCGAGTGCTCCCTGCTCGCGCGCGACCGCGAGCGACTCCTCAAGGTAGTCCATCGCCTCAGTGCGGTCCGGCCGAGGCATGGACGCTAATATCCGTGCTTTTATATGCAGCAGTTCTGCCAAATAGAATTTAGCTCCGGAATTATTCGCGAGCGCAACAGCGCCGTCGATTGTAAGAAGAGCCTTTTCGAGGTCCCCGGTCTTGAGCAGGCCAACTGCCAAAACTCCAATGAAGCGAGTCACGTTGAGATTGTACTGTTCTGCACGCATCGTCGCTAACGCGTCCCTCAGCGATTCGATACCGACTCCTGTGTCATTCAGCGCAATGGCAAGTTCGCCTCTCAAGGCGATACCGTCGGCATGATACTGGGCCAATGAGTGACGCGCGGCGTGTGCAATCAGTCGCTCGATGAGATCGTAGGCTCCGGTGAATTCTCCGGTCCAGAGGTGGATCGTCGCCGCATGGACTAACGAAATACACGTCGAGACGGCGTAATTTTGACCTGCCGCCGCATCGATCGCCGAATTGGCCATACTCCGTGCCCGTTGGGACAAACCTCGCAGCCACAAAACGCACGCAAGGCCGGAAAGATAACCGACGCGCTGTCCGCCGCCTAAGAAGTTGACGCCGAGCGTACCAAGCTCGACCTGAAGCGCCATGGCCCGCTCAAAATGGAGCTGCGCAGCAGCCTGGTCCCCCAGTAAATGACGTCCAACGCCAGCCATCCATTCCAGCGTCACCATGCCGGCAGGATGCTTGGTAACCTGGCTAATGGCCGCGGCTCGTTCCATGATGGCCATTGCCGCGGGGAAATCGCCAAGTCGTATAAGGTACAGATTAAGGTCGGCGAGAAGCCGGAGTTGGCGCTCACGGTCCTCGAATGCTTCGGCAAGAGCAAGCGCGCGCTCGAGAGCAACCCGAACTCGATCGCCGTGACCTTTGGAGAACATCGACGATATTTCGAGCGCCTCGAGGAGAATCATTTCCTGCTTGGTGCCGCGCTTCGTGTCACTGAGAGCGGCTAAGGCGCGTTCACACCAATGCCGGCACTCCTCAAGCAGCGACAATCCAATGAGCAGGGGGGCCGCCGACGTGGCGAGGTCGATGCCGACCTCAGGATCGCCGCGGTCGCCAAGCGCCCATGCAAGCGCTGCCCGCACGTTGCCAATGTGTGGGGCATACGCCGAGAGGTTATGCTCGCCCAGCGTCGATTGGATAACCTCGTCCCGTTCGAGAAAGTTCGAGTAACTGATTGCATGTCGCCGAGCGATGCGATCCATTTCACCGGAGTTGGCAAGCTTTTCTGCGGCGTAGACTTGCGTAGTATCAAGCAGACGATAGTAGGTCGCCCCGTCAATGACTCTCAAAGAGATTAAAGACTTCTCAATCAGGCTCTCGATCGCATCGATAGCTTCGGCATCGCCAGCACCCGACTCGGATGCGACGAAGTAGGCCGCCTGGAGCGTGAAGTCTCCGAGGAACACGGATAGCCTGCTCAGCACTGCTTTTTCTTGCTCGGAAAGTAAATGGTAGCTCCAATCCAGCATCGCGTTCAGGGTCTGGTGCCGCGGTAATGACGTGCGGCGACCTTGCCAGAGCAGCTTGAAGCGATTGTCCAGGAGCTCTTCCGTCCCGCGAATACCGTGAAAACCGGCACGGCTCGCGGCGAGTTCGACGGCGAGGGCAATTCCATCGAGCCGCTGGCAGATCTTCGCTACGCGGGGCGCATCGGCGTCGGTCAGCTCAGAGCCATAGCCACTCGCCGCAGCACGTTCCATGAAGAGCTGCGCAGCCGGATACTTGAGCGCTTCCGCCGCAGTCAGCTTGGCGTCTTCGGGGGGGCAATCAAGTGCTTGCAGCAGGTAGACATGTTCGCCTTCGGCCCGTAGCGCTTCGCGACTTGTTGTCAGGACATGTGCCTGCGATGTTTCGCGCACGACCCGTTCAGCGAGTGCCGCGACGACCTCGATCACGTGTTCGCAATTGTCGAGCACAAGAAGAAGGTTCTTATCGCCGATAAAGTTCAGAAGGCTGAGCAGCGGATCTTGCGTTTGGACTACCAAACCCAGCGCCGATACGACGGTTGCCGGCACGAGGTGGGCATCGGTCAGGGCCGCCAGATCTACAAAAACAACCGCGCCGTTGAAGCCATCCAAGAGCTGGTGAGCAACCGAGATGGCGACTGTGGTCTTGCCTATTCCCCCCGGCCCGACGATGCTGACGAATCGGCAAATCATCAGCTGTGCCGATAGGAGGCGAACGACGTCATCCCGGCCAATCAGATGCGCCAACCTTGCCGGCAGCCTCTGAAACCGAAGGGAGAAAGGGGCCTCGTCCGATGGCGACAGGTGTTGTTGTACGGAACGCATCGTCGGCGCGACAAACGAATACCCCCGGCCGGGGACGTTTACGATGTAGCGGGTGCCTTCATGTCCGTCACCAAGCGCCTTCCGAAGGGCGGCGAGATGAACGCGAAGGTTAGCGTCCTCCACCGTCACGTTCGGCCAGATGCGTGATATCAGCTCCCTTTGACTGACGACTTTCCCGGCTTGCTCAACCAGGGCAATGAGAAGATCCAGTGCGCGACTACCGAGTTGAACCGGTTCGCCACCCTTCTCGAGGAGTCGCTCCGCAGCCGAGAGGCGAAACGGACCAATCGAAATGGTGCCACGCATTGCCGAACTATCGCGGTCATCCATGGGATCTACTCATGAAGGCGTGTGTCCCGGAGCAGCTATCGCCTGTGCCAGAGTGCATGTAAACATCTTAGATCGCTTCCGGATGTGATCAAAGCGGCCTAGCTCGAGGGCACTGGAGTCTTTTCTCTTCATCGCCGGCCACCGGAAAGCTTTGACGGTATCCCTGACGGTATTGTGAGTAGCGCTCTCATGAAATTTCTTTTGCATCAGCAGGTTACGATGCCAGGAGACTATTGAGTGGGAGTGACGGAGTCTATCGGTGACTATCGCGCGCTGTCGCCAGGGAAAAACCGCCTCGACATTAACGTTCAGGAAGTTAATGTATATAACGTTATGGACGTTAATAGCCGTAATGTACTGTTTTCAAAGGGTGAAATAGACCGCGAATGACCTCTGGCCGAAGATAACCGTTGATTCCGCTGTGCGTCGACTTGGCTATTTGCTCGACTTGGCAACGTCTATGCGGACGCCTTTCAGTTCGCCGCCCGCATGAACTCCAGGAATGCCCGCAGCTTGCCGGGCATCAGCGTCCGCGCGGGATAGTAGACATGGAACGCTTCGGACTCGGGTGAGAACTGCTGGAGCACGGGTACCAGTTCCCGCGCAGCGATGTCAGCCGCCGCAAATTGTTCGAAGACATAGGCAAGACCGCAGCCGCGTCGGACCGCCGAGAGCACCGATCGCATTTCATCGAACACCAGACGGCCCCCGACATCGATACTGACCTCCTGTTTCTTGACACGAAACGCCCATTCGAAGTAGCGCGCCCGGCCCGACATTCGCTGCCGTATGCATTCGTGCTTCAGCAGGTCTTCCGGCTTCTGCGGTGGTGAATTTTTCGCGAGGTATCGAGGCGATCCGAGCACCAGCCGTCGCTGCAGGGGCCCGAGCGGCACCGAGACCATGTCACGATGCAACGCGTGGCCCAGACGTATACCCGCATCGAAGCCCGCTCCGACGATATCCGCGAGTGTGTTGTCGAGCGAGACCTCAACGTCGATCTGCGGGTAGCGCGCGAGGAATGCCGGCAGATGTGCTTCGATCAACGAGGCATACGCGACGAAAGAAGTGTTGATGCGCAGGATGCCGTAGGGGCGTTCGAACGAACCGCTGACACTGCGCACCGAATGGCGGATCTGTTCGAGCGCTGGCCCGAGGGTACTCAGCCACTGTGCGCCGGGTTCGCTGAGCGCGACACTGCGTGTCGTCCGGTTGAACAGGCGCACGCCAACCTGGGTTTCGAGTTGCTTCACTGTTTTTGAAATCGCCGTCGGCGTCACACCCAGTTCGATTGCCGCGCGGCCGAAGTGCAGATGACGGGCAACGCACTCAAACGCGATCAATCCAGGCAGATGCACGGGCGCTTCGCCCGGTGTCGCATCGACCAGCACCCCAACCCGCTGTTTGTGCTTCGCTGCTTTATGAACCACTGGTTCATAGTACATCAACGATTCTGTAGATTCACGCCGCGATACATGACCCGTAATCTGCCCACACCGGCCCTAACCTAAACACGACCGAGGAGACCGTCATGTCGCTCAAACAACTTCCCGCGAAGAACTCCGCCAGCCCTTTTGCATCTATGAAGGGCCACCACGTTGCCGTTCGCGTGCCCGACTTTGCGGCCGCCAAGCGCTGGTATGTCGAGAAGCTGGATTTTCGCGTGATACACGAGTGGCCCTACGCGGACCAGCAGCTCGCCTACGTCGCTCCTGCGACCGACGATACGTTTTTCGTCGAACTCCTGGGCGACGGCAATCCCCACCCGATTCCCAAGCCCGTTTATGACGACCTGGGCGACAGCCTTCGGCTCGCCGGCTATCACCACTTCTGCCTCAATGTGACGAGCATCGACGACACGATCGCCGAACTGCGTCGCCGCGGAGTGACCATCGTAACCGAGCCGTTCGAACTGCCTGTCATCAATCGCCGCCTCGCCTTCCTCGCCGATCCGTGGGGCAACCTCATCGAACTGGCACAGGTCCTGGGTTGATAGAATTCTTTACCCTGAGTCGATTCCCGAATTCTTGCGCCAGCACCCCGACCTGCTGGCACTCAAACTGGACTAAACGAACGAAGCCCAGGCGCAGGAAGCGGTGCGAGCCGTGGTGGAGCGCTTTGGGGACATCGACGTGCTCCAAGTATGTCTCCCGGATAGCAGTCGTTCGCCTAAGGTTTGACGAGCCAGGGCGGTAAGTGATCTATTGGCACAAGTTGACGCAAGGAGAGCGCAAGATGCTTGTTGTCTCTGCGAAGTGGATTGCCCGTAGCGCAGCTCTCCTCGTGATTGCTTGCACGACTTCCGGCCAGCGCGCTGGACAAGCAGCCGCAGCCGAGGCGTCTCACGCGCGCGAAGCGACGCCGAGCCGCGCCCAGGCAGCCCAGCGGCGCTTCCTCGACATGTTTGCCCGGTCCTATTTTCCGGGACGCACCGGCCAGCTCCTGATTGTGCCGCGTGAAGGCGATTTCATCACGCGGCCGGACCAGGATGTCCCATACATGCACGGCTCGCCATGGGCGTATGACGTCGAGATTCCGCTGATGTTTGTAGGCCCCGCGGTCAAGGTCGGAACGTATTCCATGCCGGCCGCGCAGCAGGATGTGGCACCAACACTCGCGGCTGCGCTTGGCGTGCATATGCCGCCAGCGTCGACTGGCCGCGTATTGCCTGTCCTGAAGACGGGTATGGCTGGACCGCGGGTGGTCGTACTGATCGTTCTCGATGGCATGCGTCGCGACTACTTCGATCGGTACGCCGCGCTCATGCCAATGCTCACGAAACTGCGGCAGCGTGGGGCCTGGTTCACACGGGCGCAGCTCAATATTCTTCCGTCGAATACCGCGGTGGGGCACTCGACGATTGCCACCGGAACTGATCCCGCCGTACATGGGGTAACCGGTAACAACGTCTACGATCGCATCGGACGCGTGCGTCACGAGATCTTCGCCGGAGCCGTGCCCGAAGATTTGATGGCGTTGACGTTGGCCGATGTCTGGCAATTTGCGACTTCGGGTCGCGCGATCATAATCGCACAGGGCAGTATCGACCGCGCCGCGATCCCACTTGCAGGGCATGGAGCGTGTCAAATGAACGGAGTTCCGACCGTGCTTGCCAGCTACGACCAGCGGACGGGAAACTGGAGCGCGAATCCCCAATGCTACCGTCTGCCCCCGTACCTTCAAGAGGTAAACGCGAGCGCGCTATGGGCAGGCGATGCCGAGTGGATGCATCACAAGATCGACGCCCCTGCAGCCGTGCGCTACTCAGCGCTCTTTCCCTCGTTCGAAGCCGACGCGATGGTCGCCATGATCGAGCACGAGCCCGTCGGCGAAGACGGCGTTGCAGATCTAATCCTGCTCAACTACAAGGGTGCCGATTTTGTGGGCCACAAGTACGGACCGGATTCGCAGGAGCTGCGCGCCACCCTTGGCGAGATGGATCGTCACCTGGCGCGAATTCTCGGCGCGCTGGAGAAAAAGGTCGGCGACGACTATCTGCTTGCCGTGACTGCGGATCACGGTATGCCGTCCGAACCATCATCAGCTGACCGCCGGCACTATGCGCCAGCAATCATGGATCTCCTGAACCATAGATTCGATCCCGAAGGAAAGCAGCTAGTGACCGCCTTCGAACCGGAAAATCTCCAAATCTTTGTCGATGAGGAGCGCCTGTCCAAACTTGGCCTGACGTTGCCCGACCTCGCCGGGTTCCTCAGATCACAGCCGTTCCTGTTCTGTGCATTCACCAGTGACGAGGTGCGGCAGGCAGCGGCGGGGCTCTATCGCTCAAAAATAGTCCGCCAGCGTGAGCTTGCGGGTCGATCCATCGGCTAGCGTCAGTGAAACCTCGCTTCCAGCCGGCCCTCGCGCCCAGCGCGACAGGGGTGAGCCGGGATAGGCGGGACCGATCTTCTGGCCGTCGATCGCGATAATCTCATCGCCTTCCTTCCAGCCGGTCTCCGCCGCCGGACTGCCGGGAGCGACCAAGAGCACCTTCAGGCGATCACCTGCAGGCGTCACACTGAGTCCGGACCGACCCTTGGGAAACGGCTCCGTCAAGGCGCTTACGTTGGGGATGAGCCAGACGGCGTTGTGCGGGTAGTCCGTGATCAGCCGAAAACGCTTGAAGACCGGCAGCCCGATATTGCCGGCGGTGCGATCGGAACTCACGGCGTCATTGCCCGCATCCGGAAAGGCCGCTGGAATTTGGGTCATCTGAACGCCACCCAGGGCGATGGAGCCGACCGTGGCCATCTTGTCCGGCTTGGCGCCACCGACACCGCCGGTCAGAGTGAGCGATTGCAGCTTTCCATCGAGCAGATGCGCACGATCGCGATAAGCGGCGTAGACAATCAGCGGTGAGCCGTTGCCGAGGTCGAAATCGAATGGAACGGGAGCAGCACCCTCCACGGAGACGGGGACCGTGTGGTTGTCGCCATGTCTTCCCAGTTCCAGGCGCACGGCGCCCGGCGGCCCTGAAAAGCCCTGCGGATCGCGGAACGCGATTTTGTGATGCTGGAAATCGATATCGATCACCAGTTGATTGAGAACTTCCTTGCCCAGGATCAGCGGCATGGGATGACCCATGTCGGCACTGACCCCGGATAGATCGATCAAGCCGGCTGTGATGGGACTTAAGGTCAGCCCGCCCATCTTGAGCTGGAGATTGGGTGCAAGCTGCATGGTGCTGTTGCCACCCACACCCATGACACCGATGGTACCGCCGCCCTTGATATTCACGCTCTTGGCGAAGGTGCTGTCCAACACCGAAATTCCAGCGCCGCTGTCGAGTATCAGGTTGACTGGGTGGCCATTGACCATCGACGGTATGAATATTCGCTCCTCGTCGAAGAATTCGAAGTCCATCCAGCCGGTGGAGCGCCTTCCATCGGCGAAACGCCAGAGTCGTACCGACGCCGGACGCACGAAAAGGCTCGCGGGCAGAGGAGGATTGATCTGAATCGCGCGAGCCTGCAGGTCTTGGTCGTCCGCGGGGTTCGCGCCTCTGTCGTGTTCGCCGAAGGGCATGCGCACACCTGAGACCAGGCGCCAGTCATCGTATCGCGCGAAGCGAACTTGCTGATCCTCGGTGATCCGCTCGCCAAGCAATTCGCCCGTCCCACCATCGATGAACAGGTCGTAGGTATCGGCGCCGCCGAATCCAACGCGAACGACTTCCCAGGTACGGCCTTCTCGCATTTCGGAAGCGAGCAGGGCGTAACTGACGCCGTCGTGAGGTTCGACGCCTTTGGCAAAGGTCAGTACGGTAAGGCGGCGATTGCTCTCTCCATTGTCGCCAATATCCTCGATCTGAGCGCTGGTGTTCTTGGTCCAGTTCGCATCGGGCGTCACCGCCTCATCGATCGCGATGAAGCCAAGCTTGCCATGCTGGCGAAACCGTCCGTCGCTCGCTCGCCAGTGTTCGAACCGACCGCTTTCGCCGCCCGAGCGAATTCGCCCCTCCTCGTGGAATGAATGCATCGCCTCAAAGGCCGTGCCGCCACGCCACGAAATGTATTTCGACAACACGGTCTGGACGTCACCTGCGCGGACCGGCGAAAACCCAAGTAGCAAAACTGAGACTGCTGCGACACGAAACATGCGTACTCCGCTCCGTCGTATGGACAAATTGCTTCAGAAAGACCATGATTATTCCTCAGTCAAGTTTTACTGTTAAACAATGAACATGTCAACTAAAATGATAAATCGTGCGACCTTACAAGGCCGTATCCGCCGAATTGCCGCGGCAGTGAGGTGGGCGGCCATCGCTGCGATGGCCGGCATCGTCGCGGTAGCGGCATATTCCCTCGCGCATCAGACCAGCACGTGGAAGGCGACTTGGATGTCCTCCGTCACGGCGCATTTCTGTGCGTCGCCGGATGCGATCGTTGACCCGCAGCTGGCGCTTTGGCTCGAACTGCTCCCGGAAGCGGCCTTGTTCTACGGTCTCATCAGGCTGGTGCAGATGATGCGAGCTTGCGAACGCGGCGAGATTTTCTCGTTCCGTGTGTCGACGCACTTACAGGTCTTTTCCCTGACCATCATCATTGTCGAAGTGCTCAGCATCACACTGCCATTGCAGATCGCTGCTCTTCGCGCTCTGATCGGCCGCACCAATTCTTCCTTTGCGCTTACCGCTACGGGCGAACAACTGTGGTCGCTGCTCCTGGCAGCGCTTTTCTTGGTGCTGGCGCAGATCCTCAAGGAATCCGCCCGTTTGGCCGAAGATAACGCGAGCATTGTATAAAGGGTTGTTTGTGGCAATTACTATTCATCTGGATCTGATGCTCGTACTTCGCAAGAAAACATCCAGAGAGCTGGCGCATTTCGTCGGCATCACCGAGCAAAATCTCTCGCTGTTGAAATCAGGCAAGGTGCGCGGAGTCCGGTTCGCGACACTGTCGCGCATCTGCGAGTTTCTGGATTGCCAACCGGGGGACATCCTGCGCTTCCAACTTGGCGATGAGAAAGAGACCTGACTAGGATAAGGCCGGGAGATCTGCAGAGCTTGACATGCAAGTTAGGACTTGCCTATACTTCAGGCAAGTAATTACTTGCGTATAGAACATGGCAGAGCGCCACGACACCGACGTGTTATTCAAAGCCCTGGCCGATCCCAGCCGGCGGAAGCTCCTGGACCTGCTGCATGCACACGACGGCCGCACACTCAACGATCTGTGCGAACACCTGGACATGACGCGGCAGGGGGTGACGCAGCACCTGGACCTGCTGGAGGCGGCCAACCTGGTCACCACCGTGCGGCGCGGCCGCGAAAAGCTGCACTTCCTGAATCCAGTTCCGCTGCAGGAGATTTACGAGCGCTGGATTGCCAAATTCGAAAAGCCGCGGCTGAAGGCGCTGGGCGAACTGAAACGACGACTGGAGAGAACCAATGGCTAGATCGACCTTTGTTTACGTGAGCTACATCCGCACCACGCCGGAGAAGCTATGGTCAGCACTGACGGACGGGGAGTTCATGAAGCAGTACTGGTTCGGCACACACTGCGAAAGCGCGTGGACGCCGGGATCCTCGTGGAAGATGGTGTACCCCGACGGCAGCATCAGCGATGCCGGCAAGATCGTCGAGGCCGAGCCGCCACGGCGCTTGGTGATCCGCTGGCAAAACCAGATCAAGCCCGAGCTCAAGGCCGAAGGCGAGTCGCTATGCACGATGGAACTGGAGCCCAGTGGAACGGCGGTCAAGCTTTCCATCACCCACACCATCGAGCGCGAACCCTCGAAATTCATCGTCGCAGTCTCCGGCGGCTGGCCGAAGATCATCTCCAACCTCAAGTCCCTGCTGGAGACCGGCTCCGCCGTTCTGCAGGAACCATACCCGCCGGGCAATCAGCGATAGATGCCTGCGGCCGCATCTTGGAATCCGGGCCTTAAACTATTTACTCGGGGGAAAATGGTATGAAAGAGGATTCAACGCCGGTACCGCACAAGGTCGGAACGCGTGAGGAATGGCTCGCGGCGCGGCTCAATTTACTCAAGGAAGAGAAGGAGCATACGCGGCGTGGCGACGAGCTGGCGCAGAAGCGGCAAGAGCTGCCGTGGGTCCAGGTCGACAAGGGATATCGCTTCGAAACCGACGAGGGGAGCGCCCAGCTATCGGACCTCTTTCGCGGGCGCTCGCAGCTCCTGGTCTACCACCTCATGTTCGGGCCCGACTATACCGCAGCCTGCCCCTCCTGCTCCGCGATCGCAGACGGATTCAATGGCATTCAGATTCACTTGGCCCACCATGACGTGATGCTCTGGGCGGTATCGCGGGCGCCTCTTTCAAAAGTGCAAGCATATAAGCGGCGGTTGGGTTGGACCTTCCCGTGGGCATCGTCGTCAGACAGCGACTTCAATTCCGACTATAGCGTCGGCTTCAGTCGTGAGGAGCAGCTACGTGATGGAGGCATCGAATACAACTACCAACGCGAGGGCGCCTGGAAACCATCCAGCGCGGGTGGCCCTTCTTCCCAGAACATATTTGGAACTGGAGTCGATATGCCTACCTTTCTTCGCGAAAGGCCGGGAGTGAGCGCCTTCGTTCTCGAGGACGGCGTCGTTTACCACACGTATTCGGCCTATGCGCGCGGATTGGACGGCCTCTGGGGCATGTGGCAATGGCTCGACCGCGCTCCCAAGGGGCGCAATGAGACGGGTCACTGGTGGCGCCGCCACGACGAGTACGACAGCAAATGATAAGGAGGCCGGAAATGACTCGATCGACCGAGGGCGCCGCGGGAACTCCTCAGCGGCGCGCCTCGATCATCTTCCACCCGTTCCCCGATGGATCGCGGAATCCGGCGTCCACCTTGCCGTAACGGCTCATGGGCTCCTGCGTGAACTCGACGCCTACGGCACGCATGCGCTCGTAGGCGGCGCGGCAATCGTCCACGCCAAGCACGAGCGGCGGCATCGCGCCCTTGGCCACAATCGCGCGCAGGGTCTGCGCAGTCGACTCGTCGTGCACCGGCGGACCGGGCTTGAAGAGGCCCAGCTGCAACGAGGGCTGGTCCGGATGCTGCACCGTAAGCCAGCGATAGTCGCCGTTCCGCACATCGGTATGAACGAGGAATCCAAGCTTCTCGACGTAGAATGAGAGCGCCTCGTCCTGGTCTCGTACGTATAGACCGACCTCTTGGACACATTGGCTCATGCGACCTCCTTTTGTTCGGACCCCTTTATATCGGTCGCCATCCGGCGTCGCTTCTCCGAAACTGCGATCGTGAGGTCCGGCCGGTGCGCCGCGCTGACGAAGCAGGCGGGTACGCGGCCGAGTTCGTGCGCTGCGGCCCGCGCCCGGGCCCGGATCGCGCCCGGGCTTTCGCCGGTGACGTCGCGGAAGGTACGTCCGAACGTTCCCAGGCTTTCCCAGCCCGTGTCGAAGGCAATCTCAGTGATGGGACGATCGGTGTCGCGGAGCAGCGCCGACGCCCGCTCGATGCGCCGCGTGAGCAGGTAGCGATGCGGCGGTACGCCGAAGGCCTGCTTGAACGATCGCGCGAAATGGGCCTCGGAGACTCGGCTCACTCGTGCCAGCCGCCGCACCGGCCAGTCCTCATGCGAAGCAGCGTCCATTCTGTCCTTCGCGCGCAGCAGGCGGCGCAACAGCTCGGGGTCCTGGCTTTCTGAAACACTCATGGTGGAGGAACTCGAGACGAATTCTGATCAACGGCGTCGACATTATCAAGTTCAGCGTGCTACTTTTGGTTGGACGCCGGGGACTTCGTCAAAGGTGTAATCTCCCAAGGATCAGCACATGAAAAAATCGGGCGCGAGCCAGGGCCAGTCGGCATCGGAGCTCATCTCGAAAAGAATCTCCGAACTCGGGGACTGGCGCGGGGAAACGCTCAGCAGAATGCGCAAGCTCATCAAGCAAGCAGACCCGGACGTCGTCGAGGAGTGGAAGTGGATGGGCACTCCGGTTTGGTCGCACGACGGCATCATCTCCACCGGCGAATGCTACAAGAAAGTCGTCAAGCTTACCTTCGCCAAGGGCGCGTCTCTGAAGGATCCCGCCCGCCTCTTCAACTCGAGTCTCGATGGAAACGTACGCCGCGCGATCGACATCCACGAAGGAGAAGAAGTTGACGAGTCCGCCTTCAAGGCGCTCGTTCGGCAAGCGGTCGCCCTCAATAGTTCCGGCAAGTCAAAACCTTCAAAGAAGGCGAAGGCGAAGTCCTAAGGGATTCAGAACGGATGCCGACGTGCGCTGTGAGCGTCATGCCGCTGCAGGCGCACCCGAATTACTTGCGCGTTGTTCTACTTGATCGTGGCCGCGCCGGCTTTGCAGGCCACTTCATCCTGCGACCCCGTACCGCCGGAGCAGCCGATCGCGCCGACGATTTTCCCGCCTTCGATGAGCGGAATTCCACCGCGCGAGGCAACTATGCCGTCGAGAGTGAGTGAGTAATAATTCTGTTTCAACTGGATGCCCTCCTCAAAGACCTTCGTCTCGCGCCGGAAGGTCGCAGAAGCACGCGCCTTGTGTTCCGACACCGCAATCGATGCGAGTTGAGCGCCGTCCATGCGCTGGAAGGCGACTAAGTTAGCGCCCGAGTCCACGACTGCGACATTGAGTTTCCAGTGATGTTTCTTTGCTTCAGCGACCGCTGCTGCAATCGCCGCCTCGGCGCGGTCCAACGATATCGGTGCCCCATACGGCACGTCGAACGGCATGTTTTCTGGGATGGCATCCAGCGGATTCACCGCCGCCGGCGCCGCCGTCGTCGGCGCGGGCGTTTGCGCCTCTGCGGATAGGCTGGTGCAAAAGCCGGTGACTGCAAGCGCTAGGGTCAGGAATTGAAAACGCATCGAGGTTCTCCTTTGAATGGTGTCACAAGGTGTTTCGTACGGCGCACTAGAATACTCTCATCAAGACCCATCATCCCCATCAGTGCCCCGACCGAGCGCGGGATGGAGCTACGCCAAGAATGGGCCCCATATCAGAGCCGCGATCCTCACGATTCAGGCGCAGCGCATAGAGGCTCGATATGGAGCCATCCAAGTACAAAGCCTCCCGACAATGCAGGGAATCGCGAAAGTAACCGGCGAACTCGAAAAATGTCACGGGCGAATCGCTGATGACGAAGACGACCGCGTCAGGGGAGGGCGCGCATACGCCGTTCCTGATCTTTCGCGAGGTCGAATTGGGACTCATGACCGCCGAGGTGGTGATCTCTCCCTCGTGAACCAGCATGGGTCCGGATTGCGTCGCGAGCAACGGCTTTGGGCGTTCTATGGCGTACTCGTCCGTCGTCATCACGCGAGCTGAATTACCCTCCACCAAAAAAACGCCGTTGGGCTGTTGCGAAAAATTGCCGGAGCCCACGTGACGATTTAAATGCACCAGCTCGCGCGCCTCCGCCACAAAGAGGCCCACCGGGGAGAAATCCGGCCGGTACATGCCGGCGTTCACAGCGAATTCCAATTGCTTACCCTGGGCTTCCAGCGACTCGCGCAAGGCGGAAAATTGACGATAAGGCCTGCCGGCCTCGTCCCGCCAGAACAAATCCAAGCGCTCGTTATTCAGATCTACTCGACACGTTGTGAAGGGTGTCCCGCGGATCGTCTTTGCCCCGCACTCGACCGCATGCGCTACGCCACCGCAGATCAGGGAAGCGCCCAATACGCCCAATGCGCCCAATAACACTCTGCTCGTGCCTGTCACAACCTCACTCATTGTTCCCGATTGTCGCAAACATCCATTTCGCCGTTGCCAATTGAGCCGCACAAAAATCCATAGCGCGTTCTGACCTGAGATAATTTTGCGCCGAGCTGAGAATTATTCGTTTGACCTCTCAAGTCGCTGATTTTCAGGGAATTCTAGCCGTTTTGTCATAACCTGCGCCGAGGTTGAACTCCAAGGACTTGCACCCATATATCTTGCCACGAAGTGTAGCCACTCCCAGGCTGCACTATGTTGAGATTTACCGGGGGAGTGAACATGCTTGGACGAATCGCCCGTTGGGGCCACAATGTTTTGATCACGTCAATGGCCTTGTTGACGATCACCATGGTTATTTCTTTCATTAGATAACCATCAAGGTGAGATTTTTTACCCGCAATTGGGTGGATTTTCACGGGCTATGGCGCTTCTGACCGAATAGAGGCGCTACTTCTGGCCCGCCTGTAGGGTATCGGCCATCTTCTGGTGAATCAGGTTGACCGCTTTCAAAGGGCGAAGCATTACTTTGAACTCGGTTATCTTTCCTGCATCGTTCCATTTGATCATGTCGACACCATTGACGGTGATTCCGTCCAGCGTAACCTCGAACTCGAGGATGGCGTCACGATCGCCCTGCAGTTCACGGACATAGCGAAATGATTCATTGAAAAAGACGTGAAAGGCCGCCACCAGATATTTCTTCGTGATGGCTTTTCCGACCTGGGGCGTATGCACGACGGGTGAGTAGAATACCGCTTCGTCGGCAAGGAGCGCGTCAAGCCCTCGCGTATCGCGTTTTTCGACCAGGTCGTGCCAAATTTTGATTGGGCCAGGCAACATCGGCATTCTCCCAGGGAAGGGGCGGTGTGAAGATATCATGCTAGGATTTCACGTAGTCTGAACCTTGGGGGAATCCTCGCTGTCCCGACCGTCCGGTATTGTGATGATGGACGCGGTGACGCTGGCCGATGTAATTCGCGCGCGGCAGGTATCGTGCGTCGAAGTCATGACCGCCTATCTTGATCAAATTGACAAGATTAATCCGCGCGTCAACGCCATTGTCGCTTTGCAGGATCGACTCTCGTTACTGGCTCAGTCCGAGGAGCGTGACAGGCAAGTTGCCCGTGGTGAGGTGATGGGGCCTCTCCATGGCCTGCCGCTGGCCGTGAAGGATCTCATGCCCGTCAAGGGCATTCGCATGACCATGGGCTCGCCCCTCTTCAAGGATTTCGTTCCTGAAGCGGATGGCATCATGGTGGAGCGATTGCGAAAAGCCGGCGGCATATTCATCGGCAAAACGAATACGCCGGAATTCGGCTTGGGTTCGCATACCTACAATCCGGTCTACGGGCCCACGCGCAACGCTTACGATCAAACGCGCTCGGCGGGTGGCAGCAGCGGCGGTGCTGCCGTCGCTCTCGCGCTGCGCATGCTCCCTGTTGCGGACGGCAGCGATTTCGGTGGGAGTCTTCGTAATCCGGCGGGCTGGAATAACGTATTTGGTTTTCGCACCAGCATGGGATTGGTGCCGAGCAACGCGCAAGACGGCTGGTTTCCATCCATGAGTGTTGTCGGCCCGATGGCACGCAACGTGCGGGACTTGTCGATGCTGCTGTCGGTTCAGGCCGGTTATGACGCTCGGGCACCGTTGTCCACGAGCGGCGACGGGAGTGTATTTCAGCGGCGCCCGGAATCTGATTTGAAGGGAAAGCGAATCGCATGGTCGGGAGACTTCAAAGGTTATCTGCCATACGAGCCCGGTGTGCTCGAGGTTTGCACCCATGCGCTGCAGGTCTTTGAGTCCATGGGCTGCATCGTGGAGGAGGCCCAACCGGATTACTCGCTCGATGCCGTCTGGCGAGCATGGTTGACGCTGCGCGCCTGGCAATCCGGCGGAAGCCTTCTCGATGACTACAACGATCCTACAAAGCGTGCGCTCATGAAACCGGAAGCCATCTTCGAGGTTGAGAGCGGCATGAAACTTACGGCTTTTGATATTTCCGCCGCGTTGGCCGTACGCACCGCGTGGTATCAAGCGGTACGGCAGTTCTTCGAGAAGTACGATTATTTCATTGTTCCGACTGCGCAGGTATTTCCATTCGACGTCAATCTGCATTGGCCACGGGAAATTGCGGGAAAGAGGATGGAGACCTATCACGAATGGATGAAAGGGGTACTGCTCATCACCATGAGCGGTTGCCCGGCCCTTGCGGTGCCTGCTGGATTTGGCCGTGAGGGCTGGCCGATCGGTGTTCAAATCGTGGCGCCGATTCACGCTGATTTGGCTTGTCTGCAGTTGGCTTACGGGTATGACACTGCAACCAGCTGGTCGACGCAACGATTGCCCGGGTTGCTTGGCTGACGACGACACCCAAAAATCCGGCGGGTTCGACTCCGCGACACCCATCACGCGAGTACGGCGGGGCTGCCTTCGTTGCCGGCCTTCAGGATGCCGAGCCCGAAGGCCGCCGCAACGGCCTCGGTACGCGAACAAACGTCGAGTTTCTCAAGAATGGAGGACACGTGATGGTCGACTGTCTTGGCGGATATGTGGAGGCGCCGCGCCAGCGCGCCATTGGTGTCTCCACAGACGAGTAGCGTCAATACCTGTATCTCTCGCTTGGTCAGTCCCGCGGGGTTTCCGCGGGTTGAGGCCCGCGGCCCGCGTGGAATTCCGCGCACCCCCAGATCCCGCAATCGCTGCCTCACGATCGCAGCAAGCGGGCCAGCCCCCAGTTGCTCCAGGATCGCCAACGACTCGCGCAGCGCGGTTTCCGGTCCATCGGCCAACGCTAACGCCCGCTCGTAAGGCGCGCCAAGCTGCTGCCAGGCCGATGCTGCGCCCTCCCAATCGCCTTCGATCATGAGCGAAAACGGTCGGGCCACCGGGACGCTGACTGCCAGCGCCGGGTCGGAGCGATACCCCCAATAGGCAAGTTCACCAGGAATCCAAGGATCCCGGCTGTTCGCTGCCGCCTTCAGCCCAATGGCTGTCTCCTGCGCGACGCACTGCAGATCACCTCGATACCAAGCGACTTCGGCGCGGGCCGCGGCGACCAGACCAATGCGCTGCAATTCGCCCGTCGGCGCCGCCAGTCGCGCGGCTTCATCGAGTAGGGCGTCCGCTCCTGGATCACCGCGTCGGGCGCGCACGCGAGCCAGTACCACCAAGGCGGGAACCCGCTGCGCGGTGCAGAGGGTGTAATGCTCGATCAGCTCGGCGGCTGCCCGTGCGGCCTTGTCCCATTCGCCGCAGTTAAGCTCGTGATACGCGCCATGGACCCGGATGTAAGAAAGAGAATCTTGAACGTCGTGGATGTCGCAGTATTCGATTCCTTCGGGCAGGTATCGCAGCGTGACGCTGGTAAGGTGCTGGCGCACCGAGGTGCTCACGATATTGGCGTACGCACGTCCCGCGTGGTCGTGCAGGTTGTGCTGCAGGGCCACCGCCAAACTCTCCAAGAGTTTCTCAAGACCTGCCCCGTCGCCTGACTCGCCGATTGCGCCGCCGATGTTGTTGAGTGCGTGGGCGCGCACGCCATGATCTTCGAACTGCAGGGCAAGATCGAGCGCACGTCGCCCAAAGTCGAGCGCCTCGTCGGTCTTGCCACTCACCATTGCCAGTTGTGAGCGGGCGCTGTAGGCCATCGCGAGCCCGCAATCGCGCGGCAGCGTCTCGAGCAGCGCGATGGCTTCTGCGACGTGCCGATCCGCAAGGATCTTGCCACCCGATTTCCAATATTGGCGTCCAAGCTGCAACAGCATGCGCGCCTGGGAGGCGACATCCCCCTGTTCACGCCACAGGATGAGCGCCTTGGTCGCCGAGTCTATGGCCGCCGTGACGAGATTGGTCACATTGCACTCGGCGGCGTGCATCTCAAAAAGGCAGGCGCGTTCCGGCGCCTCGTACGAATCCGCAAAGCGAAGTGCGGTGGCCAGGTGCGATACGGCCTCCAGATGGGCACCCGCGAGCGCCGCTTGCCGCGCGGCCCGCGGAGCGTACTCAAGCAACGCCTTGATGTCTTGCGCATGGGAGGCATGATGCACAATCTGCGAAATGTCGGCATCACGTTCGATGAGCGTGCCCAGAATGCGCTGATGAAGCTCGTGAGCCCGCGAGCGCGTTACAGTGCTTTCAACCGCAAGTCGCCCCAATTCATGGCGAAACATCAGCGCTTGATCGTGATATCGCAGCAGGCCGCTCATGACAGCCTCGTCTGCCGCGGTATCCACGTCGCCCAGTATCGCGCGAATCAACCAAATCTCCGATCGACCCGGCACGAGCGAAACAAACTCCGCTACGCCGCGCGCGGCCGCGGAGCATTGCAGAAGACGCGCCAGTACGGCGTCGCGCGCGGTCTCCGGAATGGTGTCCATGGGGGCCGAAAGCAGCTCGCGCACGAAGAAAGGATTCCCGCCGCTAATATTGTAGACCTCGCGGCCATTGTGCTGTGTGCCTCGAGCAAGTTGTTCGACAGCGCTCAGCGAAAGCGGGCGCAGGGGGATCCGCACCGCATGCGCGCCTGTGATCTCCCCAAGGACGCCGCGTAGGAGGTGCGCAGGTGCGAGTTCATCGTCACGGTATGTCGCTATGAGCAGGCACCGGGTCCGCTGTATGCGTCGCCCAATAAACCGCACAAAATCCAGCGTTGCTTCGTCCGCCCAGTGCAGATCCTCCAGGATCACGACGGTGATCGGATTCGGCGGCGAGAGCCGTTCCAAGAGCCAGGAAAAGAGCATCTCACGCGAAACGCTTTGCACCCGGGGCACGCCGGGAAACGATGAGAGCCCGGCCGCCACTTCGTTGACCGGCCCCAGCACGCGAGAGGTCTGCAACGCATCGCAATGGCCCCACAATAAGCGCGTGCCGCCGGCTGCCCGCTGAGTGAATTCTTCGACCAGCGCACTCTTGCCGGCGCCGGCTTCGCCGCTGACCAGCGCAATCTTGCCGGCTCCGGCACGTGCGTCACGCAGGTTTCTCGACAGTTCCTCTATCTGAGAGTGACGTTCCAGGAGGACCATGGCAGACAGTTTTTCGATGCAGCTACCCTCGCGCGCGTGTCCGTCTTAGCGATGCGCGGAGCGCTATTCGGCCAGATGTACGCCCGAACCCCCCATCTCTTTTGGCATGTCCTTGAACTTTGGCTTGCCGTCGCGAATCGGCAGCACTGTTTCCTGATAGTGCACATGTACGCCGGGTTCGAACTTCAGCTTTGGCAGCATCGCTGCGTAGATGTCCACGAGCCCCATGGTCGGATGGTCCGTAAACAGGTGCCCACCGCATTTCTTGCACCACTTACGATAGCTGATGGGCGTCTTGTTATAAGTTCCGATGCTGGCCGCGCCGTGAGTGACCTTCAGCGCCTGAGGGTTCCACAGGCTAAACCCATTGACGGGGCCCGCTGACCAATGTCGGCAGGACTCGCAGTGGCAATATCCCATCCCGGCCGGCTCGCCGGAAACTTCGAATTGCACTTCGCCGCAAAAGCAGCTGCCGGTGTAGTGGTTTTCAGTACCCATTGTGCATCTCCCCTGTAATATTCAGCAAACTTCGACGGGTGGGATTCTACCTAGGGGCCCTTGAAGCTCGAATGACCACCCGTCCGGCGATCTTGCTCGTTCGTCCGTGGAGAGCGTGATGGATGCATTGTCGGATGTGCTGCGAGCCGTGCGCCTTACGGGCGCCATTTTCTTCGACATTCAGGCGTCGGAACCCTGGGTGGCGGAGACCCCCTCGGGTCAAGCGATCGTCGATGCGATGTTTCCGGGATCGGAGCATTTGATCTGCTATCACGTCATTACTCAGGGGAGCTGCTGGGCGTGCGTCCCAGGCGAGCCCCCGACGCTGCTCTCAGCCGGCGACATCCTCGTTTTGCCGCATGGCGATACGCACGTGTTGTCGAGTACGCCGGGCTTGCGGCGGACCCCTGACATGACGCTCTATCGCATGCCGGTTGACGGGAAGTTGCCGGTCAACATTTCGATGGGCGATTCGCAAGGCGCAGCGGTTCACTTCGTTTGCGGATTCCTGGGCTGCGATGCGCGGCCGTTCAATCCGCTGTTGACCGCGCTGCCTCGAGTCATTCTGGTCAGCGGACATGCGAGCGGCGCGCTCGCATCCTACGTGCAGTTCGCCTTGGCCGAATCAAAGGAACCGCGCATGGGCGGACAGTGCGTATTGGGCCGGTTGAGTGAACTGATGTTCGTCGATGTGGTGCGCCACTATCTCGAAACCCTGCCTCCCGACCGAACAGGCTGGCTTGCGGGACTGCGCGATCCCTTTGTCGGACGAGCTCTGTCGGCATTTCATCGCAATCCGACACGCGACTGGACCATCGAGACGATGGCGAAGAATGTGGGACTGTCGCGTTCGGCGCTCGCCGAGCGATTCACACAGTTCGTCGGCCAGCCTCTCATGCAGTATCTGACGAATTGGCGCATGCAGCTTGCCGCAAATCATCTGTTGAGCGGAATGGAGAGTGTTGCCGTCATTGCCAATCTGGTCGGCTATGATTCTGAGGCCGCGTTTAGCCGGGCGTTCAAAAAGGCCGTTGGTACGCCACCGAGCCAATGGCGCAAGCATCGCAACGAAACGCGAAGCGCCTAGCGCGGCGCCGGAATCTTCTTGGCCGCGGTCTCCGGGTCGGCTCCGAATCGCGCCATCCGGCTGACGAGCTCCGGCGGAATCTCCGTCGCGCGGCCGAGTTCCGCGGAAATGAAAACAAGCACCTGTCGCGCGGTCATGCGAAGTTCGCCGTGATGCGAAGCCTCGATGCGAAGTTCGCACGAGGTTCGGCCCACCTTGGTGGTCCAAAGATTGAAGGTGAGTCGATCGCCATAACGCGTCGGCTTGGGAAAATCGACCGTAAAATGGACCGAAGGAGTCAAAAGCTGCTTGTGATGAAACAGACCGGGTGCACTCGCGGCGAGGCCGTCTTCGAACCAGTCCTCGACGAAATCGCTGATCATCTCGAAATACCGCGGATAGAAGACCCACCCCGCCGCGTCGCAATGCCCGAAGCGCACGAGAATTTCACGCTGAAATGCCGACATCGATGCCCCGCCCAGTCACGAATGCCCTTGAGTATAAATGGGCGGCAGCCGCGATGGCGACTTTCCGGCGTCGAACGCCACGTCTTCCGGTGACACGAACGGTGAATTGCCGCGTAAGATTGGTTTTCCAAGCGCTAGGCCACAGCGTGGATGGCAGCGCACCCACAGGTGTAACGTGCAGAAATTTCAATTCGAGGGATCCGCCGCCGCAATAACAGGTGCGGCGAGCGGCATCGGTCGGGCGCTTGCCTTCGAGCTGGCAGCGCGAGGCTGCGATGTTGCGCTTGCCGATCTGGACGAGGCGGGATTGGAATCAGCGGCGAACGAAATCAGTGCAACCTACGCGCGGCGAGCCACCATCCGCCGTGTCGATGTTGCCGATCCGAAGCAGATCCAAGACTTTGCCTTGTCCGCCATCGCCGACTTCCCCTCGCTGAACATCCTCATCAACAATGCCGGCGTTGCATTGCTGGGCCAATTCGATGAATTCGATCAGGCGCAAATGGCGTGGGTGATGGACATCAATTTTTGGGGCGTGGTACGTGGAACGCGGGCCTTCATGCCGCATCTGCAAAGCCGCCCGCAGGCGCATATCGTCAATATCTCGAGCATCTTTGGAATCATCGCGCCACCGGGTCAGTCCGCCTATTGCGCCTCGAAGTTTGCGGTCCGGGGTTTCTCGGAGGTTCTGCGCCACGAGCTGGCAATGAGCAACAGTACGGTGAGGCTGTCCGTGGTCCATCCCGGCGGCGTCAAGACCAACATCGCGCGGAAGGCGCGCGCGGGAGCTCACTTGCGCGAGAGCGTCAGTTCGAATGAGCTGGCGGATCGGTTCGAACAGTTGGCGCGCACCACGCCGGCGGCGGCGGCGCAGCGCATCGTCCGCGGCATCGAGCGAAATGAGCCTCGCATCCTGATTGGCCGGGACGCGCAGTACCTCGATATCATCCAGCGCTTCAGGCCCGCCACCTACTGGTCTTTATTGGCCGGTGCCTTCAAGCGGATGTCGGTCTAGCGGGACCTATTTCGCCTCGAGCTCCCGCATCAGTTCCTTCGCGCCATACACCTTTTCGAGCGCCTCGCGAATGATTGCGGGGTGTACGGCGACGGCGCGGTTGACCGCCGGATTGAACCAGTAGCGACCCGCGATCGAGTGAATGTTGCCGTCGAACATCAGGCCGACGAGTCTTCCCGAGGCATCGATCAACGGACTGCCCGAGTTTCCGCCCACGATGTCATTATTGGTCGAAATACAAACCGGGGTGTTCATGTCCAGTTGAGCTTTCACCCGCATCCAGCTGGCCGGAATCTTGAACGGCGAGGACCCGGTGGCCCGTTCAAACGCCCGGTCCAGATGGGTGAACGGGTCCACGGCGGCACCATTTTCGATCCATCCTTGTACCGCTCCGTAATTGAGCCGCAGCGTGAACGTTGCATCCGGGTACGTATTGGTTCCGTAGGCGCTGAAACGTGCCGCCGCGATCCTCCGCGACGCCGCAGCGATGGGCGCCTCGACCTCATCCTCGTATTGCTTGCGCAGGCGGCGGGCATCGGCGTCGATCGAGCGCACCAATTCGATCATCGGATCATGGGACGCTTGGACGGCGGCCTTGCCCCCTTCCCATAACTGTTTGCGGTACGCAGCATCGTCGAGTTTGGTCTCGGCAATGAGCCGTGTCGCCAATTCATCCGGCGATTCCTTGCTCATCAGTCTGCGCACCACGGGGTGATCGGGGCCCAACCATTCACGCATGCGCTCGAGCGAAAATGACAGGGTCATTTGCTCGAATTCAGGGTAAACCGGAACGCGCGCGTACAGGTCGCGCTGCAACAGGGGCAGTTCGGTCTCGCTGAACTCCCGCAGCCGATCCTTGTTGGGTTTCAGCCGCTCATCGCCGCCTCTCAACAACAGGCGCGCATTGCGGAACAGCGCGCTACCGAAGCCCGCCCCATTTTCAATGAATAGATGGGGTACATAGAGAACGCGCTCTCGATTCGACGCGGACGCGATCTCAGCCCACGGATCGAACCCATCGAGACGCGCGATGGCGCGCAGCTCTTGTTCTGCCTTGGATTTGCTCGCCAAAAAAGCTTCGTCATTGAGCGCATCGAGCTCCTTGCGACGCACCTTGATGCCGTTCTGCAGGCTGTTGAGCGGTGCGAGCACAATGCGCTCGTCGCCGACATTGGATTTGCCAAACTGAATGTACCGCCCACGCAGCTCAGATGAACGCATTAACGCGATGGGCAATGACACGTCGCGATCAAACTCGAGTTGCGCCCGCGTTTGCAGGCGGGCAGTGGTGCCCGGCGTGCCCGAAACGAAAACCAGCTGACCGGCGCTTGGACCGGCAAAATCAATTTGTAGATAGTGGGGTGTCTTGGCGGGTTTGTTGTCCTCATAGGCTCGGAGCATCGAGAAATCCAGCGTCCAGCGTGGAAACTGAAAGTTGTCCGGATCCCCGCCGAATGCGGCGATGTCGGCCTCCGGCGCGAACACCAGGCGCAGATCTGCATAGCGCTTGTACTTGTACAGATAGTACTGGGCGCCCTGATACAGGCGCACGGCTTGGCACTCAAGCTTGCCGGACTTCGAATTGACGCTCGCTTGTTGACAGGCCTGTTCCAGCGAAATCAATAGTTTTTTGCGCGCATCGTTGGCCGCCGCCTCTCCAAGACCGGAATCGGCTCTTTGAACCTCGTCCGTGATGTTCTCGGTGCCGACGAGAACGTCGGCATGTTGTGCCGGGCAGCGCAGTTCTTCCTTGCGAGTCGCCGCGCCGAGACCGAGTTCCAGCACGCTCTTCTCCTTCGATGAAAGCTCCGCAAGACATGACTCGATGCAATGGTGATTCGTGAGAATCAAGCCCTCGGGCGACACGAACGATGCTGTGCAATTGGTCAGTCGGAGCGTCGACAGGCGCACGTGCTCGAGCCACGCGGGCGTGATATCCGCGCCGAAGTTCCGTTTTACAGTGGCCGATGGGAAGTTATCGAATGTCCACATTCCCTCATCGGCATATGCGGGCAGAAACATTGCGCATGCCGCAAGCAGTACCAGTCCACGCATGGAATCCTCGTCTTCTTGTTCCGTCAAAGCCGGCACGATAGTTTACTGAATTGGCGCGCTTTGGACTTACAATCAGCGAAACTCTCGTGATAAGGGTAGCGGAAGAAATTGGAACCTCGAATCGACGCCTCCCTATCGCAGACTCCCAAGCGCCGCACATTTACTTCGTTTGCCAATCGGGATTTTCGGACTTATTTCTTTGCCTCCAGCGCCGCGATGATGGCGGACAATGTCGAGCACGTGATTTCTTATTGGGTCGTCTTCCAGAAGTTTCATTCTCCTTCCTTGCTCGCCTTTGCCGTCGTGTCGCATTGGGCACCCTATCTTGCATTTGCCGCCTACACGGGCGGCTTGGCCGATCGCTTCGATGTCCGTCGTCTCATTCAAATCGGCATGATGATGTTCATGGGTGTATCCATTGGCTGGGGCGTCATGTTCCTGACCGACTCGACCGCACAGTGGAAGGCGATGGTTCTGCTTCTCACCCACGGAATGGCCGGTGTTATCTGGATACCCGCATCGCAGGTTCTGATACACAAAATCGTCGGCGCGGAACTATTGCCCAGCGCAGTGCGGCTGAACGCGACAGGCCGCTACCTGGCCTTTTTGGTGGGCCCCGCTGTGGGTGGTGCCTTGCTGCTCCTGCTCGGACCCGTCCGCGGTATATTCGTCAATGCGCTCATCTATGCGCCGATGTTTCTTTGGCTGATCAGGGCTCCGTATGGCCCTGATAGCGCGGCCGCCCCTCGTCCACCGGGAATCAGAGGCTTCGCCGACATCTGGCAGACGATGAGAGTGGTGAAACAGAATCCGGTGCTGTTATCGATGACGGTGCTGGTGGGCGCCTCGGCGTTCTTCATCGGCAATGCTTATCAGGCCCAGATGCCAGGATTCGCGTTTGATCTGGGCCTTGGGCGCCCGGACTACAGCTACAGCATGTTGTTGGCAGCTGACGCCGCAGGCGGCCTGGCCGCGGGCTTGATATTGGAGAGCCGGGGACTGCTGCCGCCGAGGGTTCGGACGGCGTATGTTTTGGCCATGATTTGGTGCTGCGCGCTGGCAGGCTTCGCGCGATCTCACTCCTACGCATTGGCAATAACCCTGCTGTTCATCGCCGGTTTCGTGGAGCTTGGGTTCAACTCGATGGCGCAATCCTTGGTGCAATTGAATGCGCCGGCCGAGATTCGTGGTCGGGTGATGGGCGTATTCGCCATGTCGGCGAATGGCATGCGCACTTTCAGCGGGCTCAGCGTCGGCCTGCTCGGCGCGAGTATCGGCATCCACAACTCCTTGAGCTACAGTGCTGCGGCGCTGTTCTGCCTGTATATCGCGATCTTTGTCGCGCGGCATGTAACCGGAGGGCGGCGATCAGTCGGACCGCTATGAGCCCCAGTGATACCGACTTCATGCGACGCGCGCTCATTCTGGCGCAGCGTGCAGCCGATGATGGCGAAGTGCCTGTCGGGGCTCTATTGGTTCTCGACAACGAAGTGATCGGTGAGGGGTGGAACCGACCGGTTGCGAGTCACGACCCGACCGCCCATGCGGAAATCATTGCGCTGCGTGCAGGCGCGCAAGTGCAGCGCAACTATCGGCTGAGCACGACGACGCTCTATGCGACGTTGGAGCCCTGTGCCATGTGCATGGGGGCCGTGCTCAACGCTCGCCTGGCACGGGTCGTATTCGGCGCCTGGGACCCGAAGGCGGGCGCCTGCGGCAGCGTGATTGATCTGCCGCGCGAGCCGCGGCTGACACATCGATTGGACGTATTTGGGGGAGTATGCAGCGATGAATCCGCAGACTTGCTGCGGCAATTTTTCGAACGCCGCCGTTAGTTCAAGACGGGCGGCCCGTTAGGGCCGTCGCCCCAAGCCCATTCCAACAAGTCCCGATAGCCGCGTACGTTGTCGACGTAGCGCACCGGCTCCCAGCCCCGGGCATAGCCGTTCTCGGTTTTCGTATACCAGCGCTCTTGCTCCAGGAGCGGCAGAAAGTCGCGAACGTCCTGCCAGGAGTCCGGATCACGGCCGGCTTTTTGCGCGAGCACCCGCGCGTCCTCCACATGGCCATACCCAATGTTGTAGGCGGCGAGCGCAAACCACGTGTGATCCGGCTCCGGCACATGCGAGGGGATTTTTTCGTACACCTGACGAAAATAGCGCGCGCCGCCGAAAATGCTTTGGCGGGCGTCCGACAGATCCGTTACCTTGGCTTCGGTTGCAGTCTCCACCGTTAACTGCATCAGCCCCCGGGCGCCCGCTGAGGAGGCTGCGCGGGGATTCCACTTCGATTCTTGATATCCCATGGCCGCCAACAAGCGCCAATCCTGACTGCTTTGCTCGGCGGCCTCGACGAACCATTGCTTATAAAGCGGCAGCCGGCTTTGCAGATGACGCATGAAGCCAGGGCCCCCGGCAAACTCCGCTTCCTCGGTGCGACCGTAGTAGCGATTTACGATGGTGGCGAGTTCACCGACGCCTTTTAAGCGCGCGAAATACGCGGCTATGTCGCGCGCGAAGCCTGAATCGCGGTCGCTTGCGGCCCACGCGACGGGGCGGTTTCCCGGGAAATCAAAGGCGATGCGCAAGTCCGGGTGCACGTCATGCGCCAAAGCGAATTCGGTGGAATCAGCAATCGTGTAGTCGATCGTGCCGTCGGCAACGCCGTCCAACAGCGCCTGCGAATTCGTGCTGGAGTTCTCCACCCATACAAGCTCAGGATTCGAATTGCGCGCGTCTTGGAGAGTCTTTGCATGCGAACTCCCGGCCGCGATTTCCAGATCGGAATTACCGATTTCCGCGAGAGAGCCCGGCCGTATTGCACCGCGACGATAAATCAGATGCTCATGCACGCGCTGATATGCCGGACCGAACTCGACACCGGGGACCGGCAGCATCGGGACCTTCAGGCCGGCCGCTGCAATGTGTGCCTGTCCGGAAGTCAGGGCCGCGTAGATTTCCGCATAGCTTCGCATCGGTGTGATTTTGAGCTTCACTCCCAACTCATCGGCGAAGCGCTGCGCCAGCTCGTATTCCGGGCCTGAAGGATCGCCGTTCGAACCGCGATAGAATGCCAGCGGGCTCGTGCGCGTCGCCACGCGCAGCTCGCCCAGCGTCTTGATTTGGACTATCAAGCTGGGTATTGGCGCATAGCTGCTCAGCAGAACGAGGGCGGAAACCGCTATCGTCAGCTTTGTCCAGCGCGGCCAGTTTTTTTGCATCTTCAAATTACGCACGGTTTTAAAGAGTCCTTTGAGAGCCGTGGTGCAGGGCAAGCTCTATATCTGAAGCGAGCCCATTTCCGATGAGCTAGAATAAACGATAATTTCTTCCTGCGAACCCTTGACAAATGCATTTATGTCATGTTTGCCAAATGCGTCGAAACTAAAATTTATTTAAGTTAATGACCGAAAAACTTAAGTAAACGCGAAAAATTTTAAGTTAACCGGAGAGGTACCGAAGTGGTCATAACGGCGCCGACTCGAAATCGGATGGTCGGGTAATTCCGGCACGTGGGTTCGAATCCCACCCTCTCCGCCACTTAATTTTTGATTCGTTTCTGAGACTTGAGTCACTCAGGTCTTTCCCTACTGCCAAACTACTGCCAAATTCCGGGGATTTCAGGGGACGAATCACTATTTGCGTGACCCGATTTGACACTGCATTTACAGCGGAAATAGCGGTTCGAGAATCCAAAAATGCAGCGCGCGCAGCGGGCCTTTTTTCCATCGCTTTTTTGATCGCATGAATATCCGCTTCGGTTGCACCTTCGAGCCACGCGGCGTACATGCGCAACATCACTTCGACGCTATGCCCGTGCTGCTTCGCGACCCACAGCAGATTCTTTCCCAGCATGAGCTGCCAGGTCACCGAGGAATGCCGCGCGTGGTAGGGTCCGCGCCGTCGAATATCGAGCGCCTTAATGCTCTCGCTCCAGCGCCAGCGGGTGATTTCAGGGTCGCTGATCGGCCTTCCGTCTTCGAGAAAGAACAGGTGCTCATGACGGATTTTGCCGGCCGCGACGTACTCCGAGCGCAATGCCAAGTGCCGCCTTAGAACATCGAGGGCGCGCGGGCAAAGCTCAATTTCGCGATCTTCCTGCGTCTTGGTGCGGTCTTTATCCCGTCGCAGGACACGCGCCTTGGTGACCGACAGCACGGCTCTATGGGCGTCGTAATCGGTCACGAGCAAAGCGATTTGCTCCGAGGGGCGTAGTCCGGTGAAGAAGCGGAATTCGTCGTAGTTGCCGATTGCTTCGCCCCAATCGGAGTGCAGCCTCGAAATTAGCAGCTCGGCCTCCTGAATGCTGAAGGGGGCTACAGGGGGTCGGTCTTTTTTGGTCATTCGCAGACACGTGAGTCCGGAGGCCGGGTTGTGCTTCTCCGGATGATCCCGATAGCCGTAGTCGAAGGCGCAGCGAACCACGCTGATCGCGTTGTTGTAGGTTTTCTTAGACCATTGGTTGGCGTTCGCGATCTTGGCGAGTTCGGAGTATCGGATCTCTTCGAATATCCTTGGACCGATCTCAGGTCGCCAGATTTGCGCGAGCAGCTTGGCATATCCCCGGGCAGTCACGAAGGCAAGGTCCTTTTTGGCGACCCGAGAATCGCAGGCCAGGAGGAACTCATCGAAGACCTGGTCGCAGGTTCGGCGTTTCTGTTGCCCCGCCACGTTCCCGATGAAGCGATAGTCGGGAAACTCCTCCAGAAATACGAAGGCGCCGGCGGCAATGCGCTGTTTGATCTCCTGGAGCTGCTTGCGGGCGCGTTTAAGATTTGCTTCTGTCGGGCTGCGCTTCAGTGTTGGACGGTAGCGGACGCCGTCGAACTCAAAATCGAATTGGATGCGATCGCTGCCGAGGGCAATCACACCAGCATGTATGGATTTTCTGCCCACGGCGTTCCCTAACCTCCCCAGTTCATCTTGGAGGCCTGCGAAATCTCATGACTTCGTTTCCCATTGCTCTTGATCTCCTTCTCGCGCTTCAGCGCCAGGTCCATCTGCACGGGGAGTGAAGTTTTCTTCCCCTCTAGTCCCCTTGAATGCGATGCCGCAGCCGCCTTTGGACCTTCAACCCAACGCTGATAACCCAACACGTCGATGAGGATGCGGCCGTCGGGCGCGCGCTTCCAGACTTTACCTTCCTGCCAATCACCCCGTTCAATCTTACGCTCCATGGCCTTGACGGAGTATCCGGTGAGCAGATTCGCCAGCGGGAGCAGCACATATCGCGATGTGCTAACTACGATCGGCACATCCGAGGCGCGGGTTTGATAAGTATCGAAGCTCATAAACGACCTGCATGTGTGGTTCCGGTCGTTTAGGGTCAAGTTGCCACGTAAAGCAAATTATCGCAGAAGAAGGGAAGACAGTGAGCGAGAGTATCGCGCTAAATTCAGCGGAACTCGCTCAAGGCAAAAACAGTAGGGCGCTGCTTGATTGGTTACGGTACAGCGGACACTCGTTGGATGGCTCCTCCGAAATTATCGGCGCCAGACTCCCAAGAAAGGAAACGCGTGGTGAGAGTTTCGCTGAAAAAAACGCGGAATGCAGGATAGGCAACCGGTTGCTCTTGTTAAACAATGGGGCCCGCGTGAAAGCAGATCAATTCATCGTGGGTCGAGTTTCATCGCAAACAAAAGCGCGATTGCGTGCACTCGCTGAAAAGGAACTGCTCAGCGAGTCGGCATTGCTCAGGCGCCTGGTTGAATTGGTGCTGCTTAAGGCAGGCTTATCGCCGATACTCGCGGAGACGCCAACCGGTGCTCGGGCGCGAAGAGGCGGTCGATTGATGATCCGTCTGCGCCCCGATGACCATATTCTTTTGCGGGAGCGTGCGGCTGCACGAGGCATGCCGCCGGCCACTTACGTTTCCGTGCTGACGCGAGCTCATTTACGGTCACTTGCGCCGCTGCCGGCGGAGGAGCTATTGGCCCTCAAGCGCACCCTCGGTGAGCTTGGGAGCATCGGCCGCAACTTGAACCAGATCGCCCGTGCGGCCAACCAAGGCCAGCTCGTGACCAGTCCTGGGCGCGACGACCTTACGGCAATGCTCCGCGTCTGCGAGACGCTTCGCGATAGCCTGAAGCGGGTGCTTCTGGCGAACCTGAAGTCTTGGGAGCAAGGCTCTCCCTAGCAGTCCCTAACCGGCTCAAATCGGACCTTGACCCGTCATAACCATATTGAACTGACCGCCACGAAGCGGACTCTCGTGGCTTAGGATAGGCTAGTTGGGCAGAGAATCAGTTGACGGCAAGTTTGCAGCTCGCGCAATCCAAGGAAAGGAGTCTCGAATGAGTCGATTTCAGACCGCTAAGCGCACTCGCGTGATCGCGAACGTCTTCTGCTTCCTCGGCTTCTCGATGAGCGCCGGCAGTATAA
>Ga0210406_10001244_pt1 | contig 32048 bp, 32 predicted proteins | sample IncBWC30MmetaG_FD_155454 | JGI IMG/M metagenome (GOLD analysis project Ga0210406, IMG submission 155454) | Forest soil microbial communities from Barre Woods Harvard Forest LTER site, Petersham, Massachusetts, United States - Inc-BW-C-30-M | ecosystem: Environmental > Terrestrial > Soil >... | reverse complement strand
GCCGGATCCACCTGCAGACCGCCATACTCCTTGCGCCAACGGAAGTACGTCTGCTCCACAATCTCCGCTTCCTTGCACGCCTGCGCTGTCGTCTTCCCGTTCGCCACTGCTACTTCGATCTGACGCAGCAGGTTCACCACCTGCTCTGCCTGATACCTCTTGCCTCGTGCCATATGCTCTCCTCGTTCCAGTGTGTCTCTTAGTCACTGGTACAAAGCAAGCCGGGCACTCCAGTGGATAGCGACGCGAAGGCTGCGGCGGCTGCCTGGGCTATGGTTACATCATTATCCTTATTCAGGCTGGCTACTCCGACAGCTCCTACAACCTGTTTACCTGCCATCAGCGGTACGCCGCCTCGGAGTGTCATGAGTCCTGCCGTGGCAAAGGCCAGTCGGCCATTATCCACATTGGCCTCGGTCTCGGCACTGGGCCGCTGCAGCAAAGCGGAGGTTCGGGCCTTTCCTATCGCAAGATCCGGGCTGCCGGAGCGGACTCCATCCATTTTGAGGAAGGCGACAAGGATGCCGCTGGCATCGACAACAGCAATGGCGCATGGCGCGTGAAGCTTTTCGGCTTCGTGTTCAGCCGAGATGAGGACCTGCTGAGCGCCTGATTCGCTGATCGTATTCACAGTTAATGTAAGATCAGCTGTCCAGGCATTGCGGCCTGCACAAGCCAGGAGCACGGGCCAGATAAGGTATGCGATTTTCTTTACGGATGAGGTCACTGGATGAGCCCCCCAGTGACTCCATTATACAAGTCCACGGGGCCGAAGCCCGGTGCGTATTCAAGCGATGGTGGCCGATATTGATTTCCCGATTTGCACCTAGGAATTGCAGCAATAGTGGCCAACATTGTTGACGGGGGGGACGTTGGGAAAGAGAAGGCCCTGGGACTCCGGCAAGTTCGGGTGGTCGCGGTTCGATCAGGACGTGGTCGGAGTCAGGCGCTGGAGAGTAAGGTAAGAGTTGCCGACGATCCGGGAGTATAAGTGACGAGATGCGCGTTTTCCGTTACCGATGGGGAAGCTGCGAACAGAACTTTCACTTAGCCCAGCGCAGAAAACAGAAAGGTGGCGACTGCTAGCGCGGATGCGCCGCGGAACGATTTGACAGGAATGGCCATGGAATCTCTCGCAGTGAAGTGTGGCGAGACTGAGCCCTGAAGATGAAACGAAGTTATGGCCACCGGCGCTCACGATCAAGGACCCATTCGCAGCCCTCCAGCAGGTGTACCGTTATGCGCTCATGGGCTAGTTCCTCCAAAGAGGCAAACCGAACACCGCGCAGTTTATTCCGCACGAAAAGGAATAAATCTATTCCCCCCGCGGAGCAGAATTGCCAGGCGGCGGGATGAAATGGAGCGATCCCTCGCTAATAATCTTTGCGCAATTGCGGTCGAGCCCCGAAATGCCGCCGATTCAAACTGTAGAATCGGCGGATATTTTCGAAGGTTAGATTGTGATTGTTTTAGTCGAGACGTTGAACGATTGGACAATTGATGGAGAAGCCAGAGCTGCCAAATGCAGCCCCGCCTGGCCCCGTGATGAGACCATCCTGCACGAAGGTGAGGATTTGAAATTCTTCACGAACCTGTCCACGGAAGCCCCGGTTGATTGCATCACTGGTCCACTCGAACAACTGGGCGTCCCATGCCGGGCTGTAATCGAGAGCGATCGTCGGAATTCCGCCGAGAACGTTGTTTGGTCTATGGCCGTCAGCCAGATCTGCCGACAAACCCTGCCGTAGTGGGTTACTGCACTCTCCAGCCTCCGGTCCGTTGGTGGCGATAAAGATGCGCTCGATGGGGCTGAAGGCGCTGTCGTCGTGGCCCAATAGAAGATTACCCATCAGCGGAGCGAACGTGTTGTGTTCGATTGCCGCTGCAAGAGGGATGCTCGCGTCCATCGACAGATACCATACCGGACGACCGAAACTAAAGCCGTTAATCAGATTAATGGTGACCGTCATGTTGATCGGATCAATCGCTACAACTTGGTCGTGCACCTTAGAGTAATCCACATTACCATTCGGAAAATTGATCTGGTTGGCGTCAACGTCGAATGCGACCATAGGAGCGTTGTAAATTACGTTCGCGGCATTCACAATGCGAACAAAAGGACTATAGTTTGCATCCCCCACCGACCCTGGCGTCGCAGATTTAGGAGGGAATTCAGCTCCGACAGGTCCGGGAACAATGGCCCGATTGGGCGCAAAGTTGACCGTACCCTTGTCAAATACGATATTGCCGTTAGCATCTATGTTTCCCGTCCTGGAAGCGTTGGAAGCGTTGGTAAGTTTGGCGGAAAAATTCAGACCCAGTTGCGCCGCAACATCGGAATTATCGACGTCGGTCAAGATGTACCAGACGTTTTTCTTCGAACCCTTCAGCGTGCCTTTATATAAGGGCAAGGTCACGGTGCCGTTTTGGTCATCGACCGTGCCTGCGTTTAGCAACTTCACCGGCCCGACCAAACTCGGATTGACCGTCGAAGGTGGGGGTCCAAAGTACGGCAAACCAACGGTTGCACCTACAGATGGTGGTGCAGGAAATAAGTCACAGCCTGGTCCTGACCCGATAGGTCTAGGTCCTGGTCCCGGACCCTGTTCTGAATTGAAGCTGGAAGAGATCCCCGCCGAAGAAGCAGCAGGAACTGGCGTTGTCGTTGGCGCCGCGACTGGCCGTTTTGCGGTGAGATGCACTGCCATTGATTCCGCAGAGATCGGTTTCGTAGCCGACGGAGTGACTTGTGCCCGGGCAAGCGGAGTAACAAGGATACCGAGAAATAGGCTGCTTAGGGTAATAGTGGTTCGTCGGTCTGCAAGGAAGCGCAAGCGGGTTGTACTTTCACTTTTGCTCCGTCCTGACATCACTGATTTGCGAACTGCCGTTTTCATAAGTGCTCCAAAGGTGGCGAGATGTGTACAGTCAAAACCGACCGATGGTTGCCAATAGTAGTTTCACCTGTGGGTTTGGAATGCACGACCATGAGACACGCGGTGGATTGGATAGTTACAACAATTCGTGATCGCTCAGAATTTTTTTCCGCGGTGTTAACAATCTTTACGCAATCCGGTTTGGATACGCACAGGACTTCCGACTTCAAACCGTGGTTCTCGATCATCCGTCGCGGCTCTGAGGATTCTGGAGTCAACCGATACTTCACTCCGATGACGCCGTTGCAACAACGGGTTACAGTCATGAAGAGGCGTCCTGAGAACAGGATCTGAATGTTGCTTCGCCAACTTGATCGCTCTTCGGATTCCGCTCGCTGGTCGAATCGGAGGTGACTTGTTCGATCGCCGGACCGGGGCATTTCTATTTAACTTCCGTATGATCAGTATCGATGATTGCGAGGAAAATTGAGCCACACTTCTAACGACGACAGAACGATTCGCGTCGCCATTGTCCAAGCGTCGCCCGTGTACTCCGATTTGTCCGCCTCGCTTGCAAAGGCACTTGCTTTGGCCGAAGAGGCCGCCGGGCGGAGAGCCCAGCTTATTTGTTTTGGGGAGACCTTCCTGTCTGGCTATCCGGCTTGGCTGGATTATTGTCAGGAGGCGGCCCTTTGGAACCACGGGCCTGTAAAGGAGACCTTTGCAGAGCTGAGAGCCAACAGCGTCGTTGTTCCTGGACCGGAGACGGCAGCGCTTGCAAAAGCGGCTGCCAAGTTGAGGATTGGAATTGTCATAGGGGTAAACGAACGTGTTCAGGAGGCTCCTGGCCATGGAACGCTTTACAACAGCTTGTTGTTCTTTGACCCGGATGGTCGCCTGGTCAACCACCATCGCAAGCTGGTCCCTACCCACTCCGAGCGACTCGTCTGGGGAAATGGCGATTCGTCGGGTCTGCGCTGCAACAAAATTCATAAGGTGAACGTCGGGGGTTTGATCTGTTGGGAGCATTGGATGCCGTTAGTGCGTCAACATATGCACAACTTGGGTGAGCAGATTCACATCGCGGTCTGGCCAACGGTACATGAAATGCATCAGGTAGCGAGTCGGCATTACGCCTTCGAAGGCCGTTGCTTCGTGTTGGCGGCGGGACAGATCATGAGGGCCTCGTCACTACCTCCTGGCCTAGCTCATGCCGAACCATTTCGCCCAGACGACCTGATCGAAAGGGGCGGTTCCTCCATCATTGCGCCGGATGGGCGCTATATCGCCGGGCCGATATTCGACGATGAAACGATCCTCTATGGCACAGTGGATTTACGTGAAATTGAGAAGGAATCCATGACTCTCGACGTAAGTGGCCACTACTCGCGTCCGGACATCTTTCAGTTAAAAGTGGCCCAATCAACGCGTGTGTGAGATATCGCTCTCCGAGCCTCGTCAGGAGAGCGTTCTCATCGGAAATCGTCCTTCAATGAGAGCGAAATCACTCGTGTCCCGCTGCGCCTGCGCTTAACGAGGTCTGCGCTCTGGTAAGGCGCTCTTGTCACTTCTTGAGAGTTCCGGGCGGTCCTTCGTATTCGTCTTGGTTGGTTGGATTGAATTCCGTGTTGGACTTGACCCGCTCCTCATCCGGGAAATCAGGCTTCTTTGTTCTGGTCGGTTCGCCACCTTTCAAGAAATCACGGGTACGACGCCCCGCAATTTATTGCTCATCGACCTTTCGTTGTAACCTTTGCGCCGCATCGCGATCAGCCATACAGCACAAAGGAAGAACGGGCAAGGTACAGCTGTGTTGTGGGATGCGACTCCACAGGTAGGAAAGCCCGTGGCATTATTGATGGCTGTTTCTCGCTTTCTCCAACTCCGTAAGAATGTCACTTGCGGTAGTTCGATCTCCATGGGAGTGACTGATCTTGCGAAAGAAGACCATACCTGACTGGTTCACTAGGAATGTGGAGGGATACGCGGTTTCCTGGGGTGCATCCCAACGTAAGCCATATTGATTTGTGAACTTATAGTCGGGGTCGATCACGAGATGCAGGTTTGCAGGTAGAGGGTTCTGTTTGGCAAGAAATTCCCGGGCCCGCTGATCTAGTTCGGCGGGCGGTCCTGGATATACCAAAAGTACCTCCGCTCCGAGCGCAGCAAATTTATCCGCACTCATGAGGAAGTCATGCACTTGCCGCTGACAATATGGGCATTGGTAGCCCGGAAATCCGCGGAGGACAACTAAGACGACCGTTCCCTTCGGCGTAAACTCAGAGAGGCTTAATGGATGTCCCTCTGGTGTCGACAGCGTGAATTCGGGTGCCTTCTGACCCAAATCAGGCGTTTCGGCCCTAGTAAGGGGCGAAGCTCCCATGAGCAACGCCAAAACAACAACCAGCCAGACTTTCTTATACGGCATTCGTAGATTCCAATCGACGATTTCCCCTCGTAGGGAGGAGGCTCGGTGCTCAAAGCGGGATTTTCTAGGCTTTACTTAATTTGGAGTTGAATCGCGTGAAAAGGTTACATAGGATTTGTGTACATTTTTTTTTGAAGCGATCCTTGCGATCGCCGCAGCAGACGGGACTACGGTGCCCACCAACTGGTCGCTGGCGTCAGCGAGCACTTTACCTACTGGAATCAGTTCGGCTGGTCTGACCCGTTCCCGGCTTCTGCCTTTACGGAACGACAGGATACTTACGGCGAGCGCTTTCGCCTTGACAGTGTCTGCACACCCCCAATGGTGATCCATGGGGACGAACAGATTGTGGGCAGGGACAGCACGGGTCTTCTGCACGCGACTCGGAAGGACGAACGACACCCTCAGTTGGTCATTCATATCGCTTCGGCGAGCATGAACGGCAACATGTTAGACGTTGAGTTTTCAGTCAGCGGAAGCCTGGCCGGCCACGGAGCCGATGTCTTTGCCATCCTTGCGGACGAGACGGTCAGTTCTATCGTGCTTCATGGAGAAAACTCCGGCCGCACACTGTCTCATGTCTCCGTCGCCAGAACGATTACTCGCCTAGGTAACCTACAGGCTGAAACCGAACGGCCCTTTCGAATCCCGCTGTCCGTCGCAGTCCAATTGCCACCTAGCCGGGGCCGACATCTAATCCTCTTTGCACAGGTGCCAGGATTTGGAAGAGTACTTGGAGTGGATACAAGGCCTCTGTAATGCCCATCGAGCTGTCGATTTTGAGAAATCACATCCCTCGGTCCATGTAGCGCCGCTTCTGCGACGTTCGGTCATCATTGTCGGAGAATGAGCGGACGCTGACGCCTGCTTGTTGCCAACGTGCGGCGAGATCCATACGTCTACGCGCTTGCCTGACGGTGAGCCAGTTCAGTGGCTCGTCTTTGCCAAAAGCTCGGCAAGCAGACTCTTCTGGAAGGCAGGATCGAGTTCTGACGAGTGAAGCGCGGCCGCATACTCCGATTGGGCCGCTCTCGTCTCCCCTGTTGCGGCCAATGCATCACCCAGTAACGCATGGGCCTCAGGATTGTTCGGGTCAAGATTCACTGCAATTCGCGCTTCGCGGATCGTACCTGCGGCATTGTGTTGCTTCGCAAAATCTTCAGCCGCCGCGACATGTTCGAGTGCCGCGACAGCCCCTAGCGTGAATTGTCCTCGATAGACGTATACTCCGCGATCAATTACCTCTGCCGGTTGCATCGATCTAAATTGAGCATAGGGGTTCTCCTTGCCAGGTATGTCTGCGCCAGCCAATACCCCATCGCTTATCAACACCGTGCCTGACACGTTCGGATCTTCACCGAAGCGTATGGTATCTAGTCCCGTCCATAATGCTGATCCTGTCGGCAGCACACGACAGTTGACTCCATAATCTTTGAAATCCACGGGGCCCTGTGCGAAGTAGGCAAAGTAGCAGGGTTGAGACGGGTGCGTCTCAAGGTAGTGTCTGACCGCTTTGAGTTGCTGGCCCCAATCTACATTGGAATCGGAGAGGTACAAATGCGTCTTCGATGGTCCTCCCCAAGCCTCATTCGCGTAGGCCAACAGTCCCGGGCGTGCAGTTACTGTTGTGACCAACTGCCAGAGCAGAAGAGCAACAAATCCATAGATGAACTTCGGATTCCTGGAAACGAGATACGAGGCGCAGCCCGCGATCAGGATGTAGAGCATCGGGAACATCGGAAACAGATGCCTGTACCCGATGCCAAGGTTGGAAGATGTTGACAGCAGGAAAATGAATAAGGGAGGGACAGTCAGGAAGACAATCTCGCGGCGCATTTGCCATCTGCCTCGAAACACAACTGCCATCGTCAACACCAACAGGATCAGGAACGGCAACGTACTCTTGATGAGGAAAGCAGCTGGGAAATACCAGTGCGGAGCGCCAGGGTAGTCCCGCCCGAACAAATAACTCGGGAGATCGCCTGCTGAGATCTTTGTATCTGCCAACCCGTAGAGATAGGCCTCAGGTAACAGGTGAAATTTGCTCATCATCGTCAACGCACGACGGCTCAGTGGCGAAGTAAGTTTCTGTAGATACTCCTCACTCGTCGGGTTCAACTGAAGCGAGCTGGGTCGAGCCGCATAGTGGAAGTGGTATAGAGTCCAGATGCATCCCACTCCGATCAACGAAATAACTACGATCGCAGGGATCAGTTGCCGAGGAGATGGAGACTTGGTACCCGATCGCCAGAAGTCGATGACTGCGATCAGGCACAAGACCGGAACAATGAACACCCCCGTAAACTTTGCCGTCATAGCCAGGCCGACGGCGAGCCCAACGATGATCATTCTGGCGACGGTAGGACGCTGCATGTATCTGTAGAACGAATAAACCGCGGCAAGCATTGTGAGCGAGGCCCCAATATCTGTAGTCACGTAGGCGCCGTGGGCAAGGAAATTCGGGTCCAGACAAAAGAGCAGCAGGGCGAACATGGCCGCTTTGTCGCCAAACATCTCCCTTGCGCAGAAGAAGAGCAACGTGGCGAGGAAGACGGTAAGCAGCGAAGCCATGACCCGTGCAGGTATCAACGTTTGCTCGATGCCATTGGCAACCAGGAAACGCTGGCCTAGTACGAAACCCTCTTTCTTGAAAGGATCGCCCGTGAATGCCGGTTGCTTGATGTCTCGGTGCAGGAGCGGAATAGCGTCCCACATCTTCACCAGCGGCGGAACCTCAGGGTTGTAACCAAAATCTCCACGCTCCCACGAAAGCCACCCTGAATAGAGATGCTGTGACTCATCCCAACTCACGGAATCACGCTTTGCGGTGTGTAAGCAGCTGGCAAAGAAAAGGAGGATGACTATTGCTGCTGAAACGGCCGTGACCCGAGACATGCTACGGGGAGGCGCACTCTGAGAGGTGAGAACAGGCATCATCGTGTGTCAGTTTAGGTCCTTCTAAAGGTAAAGATCTGTTTTTCGTTTAGGCTTAGCGTGAATACTGTCCTCGCTCCACAAAGTCGTGCACTTGCTTCACGCAGTAGGGGCACTGATACCCACGGAAGCCGCGGAGCAGTACAAGTACTGTAATACCTTTGACCCGCTCTTTTTCGAGGCTTACGGAACTGCCGGTTGGTGTCTCAAGCGTAAAGTCGGGTGCTTTGGATCCAATTGCAGGTGTTTGAGCGGCGGCCGATCCAACTGCCGCAACGGCACACATAAGTGCGAGGAAGCTTCCAAGAGCGCGGAGTACTCCTGAAACGTTGCTGCGGAGACCGGTGATCCGGAGATCGATAAGCTTTCGGTCTATCTTCAAGACTGTCATAAGTGTGGCTCCTGTCCAGATTTACGGTGGTCGCTCTCGTCAGATTCCCAACCGCCAATAAAGTTACAGCCGGATTTCTGCGGACTGAATGAGTTCCTCATTACGTCGAAAGCAGGTAGCATCATTGATTGGAGAACTATCTTGCTCAAGCAGGAAACACCTGTCGACGCCACAAAGCAGGACGCCGTGAAGAGCCGCTCCTGGATCATCGGGTTTACCAGCCTTTTCTTTATCCTCCTGCAGAGCGCATGTACCGCTGTGATGGCCCTCAGCGGCCTTCGCCTGCTTATTGGAATTGGTTCCCTTGCCGCCGCCACAACAGGTGTCAGACTGTTGGCTCACATTCACGGAGAAGCTATTCGAATCCCCATGGAGATCCTTGCAGTGGCAGGCTCGGCGGTAAACCTCCATGTGATCTGGCGTATTCGTTCGCTACGCGCTCGGCCTTCTTCGCAATGGCGAGTTGGAGCGGTGACTGCCGAAAAAAGACGCGCCGAGTCGATCCAGATGGCTCTCGCCATCTTCACTTTGCTACTCGTCGGCGTCGAATGGGTGCTTCACATTTACCTGCACGGTTCCATCTAATCCGAAGAATCCTCATGAGGCTTTGCCAAGGTGCTCCTGATCTCCTGGGCCAGTTTCGTGTGAAGACGTTCGCTGAACCCTATAGGCAGTTCAAACACACGATCGTCGGCGGTGAGGACCACGATGTTCCGTGTTGAATCCAGGATCGCAGAGCAAATCTCACAATGTTCCAAATGCCGCTGCACCAATTCTTTGGTCTCGGGTGGTAGAGAGTCGTCGAGATATCCGGAGATGTAGTCCCAAACGTGTTTGCATTCTATGACCATTTAAACCACCTCTTCCGCGGACTTGCGTTCTTCAGTTTCGGTGCAAGTTCCTTCTGCATCATCATCCGCGCGCGGTGCAACCGAACCTTCACAGTCCCGGTTGTTATTGCGAGTGCTGCAGCCGTCTCTTCGGTGGAAAACCCTTCCGCATCGCGCAAGAGGAAGACCTCGCGATATAAGGGAGACAGATTGGCAATCGCCTCTTCCAGCATCTCGCGAATCTCCTTGCGCTCGAGCGCCTCGGAAGGAACTTCACGCCAGTCTCGCAGCAGGGCCGGCGAGATGTGACCGCCCTCCTCAGGTCTTTCGTCGAACGATTCCATGCACACAATACCCTGTCGCCGCAACCGGCCTCGCGCCTCATTCAACGTGATGCTGATGAGCCAGGTGCTGAACTTCGCCTGACCCCGGAAGTCCGCGAGTTTTCGGAGTGCCTTTAGAAAAGACTCTTGGGCGACGTCCTCAGCGTCCGCCTGATTCTTCATGAGCGAAAGTGCCATTTTGTATACGCTGTGTTCATAGGGCCGGATTAGCTCATGGTACTGCTCCGTATCTCCGGCGAGTATCGATGCGATCATCTGCGCCTCATCCCGATATGAGAATTGCACATCCATACGAGTCAGGCCTGCTTCCCCAGGCGTTTCACGATCAGAGCGTCGAGTGAGAGAGCTCCCGCCCCAAAGATCAAGACCATCAAAGATGCAAAGAGAAACGTGTAGGGGTCTGCAACGTAAAACTTTCCTGGGTCGGAAAAGACGGAAAGTAGCGCCTCATGATCTGCTGTCCAATAGGCCACCAACATGTTAGCAGCCAGCAAAAAGCCTACGAGGCGCGTTCCCAAGCCCAAAATCAGCAGCAAACCACCGAAGAACTCGAGGCCTGAAATGAAATGAGCGTTGAAGGCAGGGAACGGAACGTTGAGAGTCGCGAAGAAGGCAGTGATCCTCGCTATGTTGTGCATCTTGCCCCAACCGGTCTGCGCAAATTGCCAACCCCAGTAAAGCCGAACTGCTAGCAGAAAGAGCAACTGTAGCAGGGATAGTTTCGCTGATATTCCAAGGTACATCTTGATCCATCGTTTCATCTCGTCCTCGGACCTCCGGGTTCACGATGGTGCGCGAAATACCGCGCCTCGTTGTCCGGCAAAGTCATTCATGGCGTTAGAGAAGCGAAGAACTGAATAGTTACAAAAACGGTGGCAAGCGGCGGAACGTTTCCTAGTCAATTTGGACAATGAACAGAACGCTTGTAACCTTTGCAGCCCAGATCGTTCTTACGTAGGGAACAAGTTGCACTGGCTTCCATAAGTCACTCATCGCGGGAACTTCCAGCGGCTTCACGCCTATGGGTTTTCCGAAACCAATCACGTCCGGCGCAAAGAGTCGCGCGGCCCACCAAGAAAGGTGCTACTCATGAAAAGCAACACCGTACACAATCTGGCCCTCGCGGCCGCGTTCGCCGGTCTTCTGGGCGGCACGTCGGCCCGCCTGCACGCACAAACCACAGGACAGGACGGAACTCCATCGGCCAGCGCCGGCGTTCTTCTGATCGCGCAGGACCAGGCCCCGGATACCACCAAGCATTCCTGCAAAGGCAAGAACGACTGCAAGGGTCAGGGTGGCGGGGACGCCAAACATGCAGGCAAGAACAGTTGCAAGGGCAAGGGAGCTTGCGCTACCGACGGCTCCACGCCCCCAAAGGCATAGTTCCTCCCAGTGTTGGAGGCTTACGAATTTCCGCGAGCCTCCAACTACTTTTTATCTATGCCACGAGACGGATGTCATTATGCCCGCAAACAGGTTTAACGCGTTCAATGATTACGGTGTTGGAATTGGACTGCGAGTGCCGCACTACGACCACATTCTCTCCGAGAAGCCGGTGGTCGATTGGTTCGAAATCATCTCCGAAAACTATATGGTCGGCGGCGGCCGTGCGCTCAAGATTCTGGACCAGATACTGGATCAGTACAAAGTTGTCCAGCATGGCGTCTCGATGTATTTCGGTTCCGCGCAGCCGCTCAATCGCGAGCACCTCAAGCGCTTGAAGGAACTTACGAAGCGTACCAAAACCCCTTGGCTTTCCGACCATCTATGCTGGGGCAGCGTCGACGGTCGCTACACCCACGATTTGCTTCCACTTCCTTATACGTTCGAGGCCATTCGGACGACAGCGGCCCGCATTCGTGAAGTACAGGATTTTCTTGAGATTCCAATCGCTGTCGAAAACGTCAGCAGTTATGCTGAGTTTCATGAATCGCAAATGACGGAGTGGGAGTTCCTCAACGAAGTCGTCCACTCTGCGGACTGCGGCATATTGTTAGACGTCAATAACATCTATGTCTCCTCACAAAATCATGGTTTCGACCCCATCGAGTACGTAAACGCCGTAGACGCCGATCGAGTTGCTCAGATCCACATAGCCGGTCACTCCAAGTTTGAGAGATATACCCTCGATACACATGACCATCCGGTATTGGAACCCGTTTGGAAGATGTATGCCCGCGCTATCGAACGCATCGGACCAACGGCGACACTGCTTGAATGGGACGACAACATCCCTTCGTTCAACGAAGTTCATTTAGAAGCCCTCAAGGCAAATCGCTACCTCTCGGGACCGCAAGCCGCCGCTACAGTGCAACACCACAAGGAGGTGGCAGCATGAGCCTTCTTGATTTTCAGCGTCGCATGGCGGAGGATGTGAGCCGTCCGCTGACAATTAAATTCGCCATGCAAACAGTCAGCACTGATGGATCCTCTGTCGCAGAGATCATCGCCAGCTATGTAAAGCCAAACGATCGCCTTTCATCATTTGAGCGGCTGGAGATCTACAACAGGCAGTACTGGTTTCGGGTGATTACGGCAGTGTCGGAGGACTATCCGGCATTAAACGCGGTCCTCGGGCAGAAACGCTTCGATGCGCTGATCCTGACTTATCTCAAAGAAAACCCTTCAACTTCGTTTACCCTTCGTGACCTCGGCGCCAAATTGCCCGCCTGGCTTGACTGTCACTCCGACATCGCCGGTCCTCGTCACGATCTTGCTGTGGATGTGGCGCGGTTGGAGTGGGCCTACATTGAAGCTTTCGACAGCGCGGCGTTGCCTCCACTCAGCACAGCTGACTTCGCTAAACTGTTGCCGGCCAGTGTGCTAACGCTGCAACCGCATCTCCAGTTGCTTACCTTGCGTTATGCAGTGGACGAAGTAGTTCTGGCAGTACACAAGAACACGTCGGACGTCGACATCGCCAGCAACGCCGTAACTGAACCGAAAACGTCGAAGCGAGTACGTCTCCCCAGGCTCAAGCGATCTTTAAGTTATCTCGCGGTCCACCGCTTCCAGAACTCTGTGTATTACCGACACATCGACCGCGAAACCTTCCAGCTGCTGTCAGCTATCCGGGAAGGCGATCCAATTGCGACCGTGGTGGATAAGACATTTGCGGGAAGCACCTTGCCTCCTCGTGAGCAGGCAGTGAGAATCCGTGAATACTTCGCGCACGCGTCTGAGTTGGGATGGTTGATCGCAGCATCTTCTGTTTGGTCCGGAGCCGAAACCCCAGCCGCAGTCGATATGCGGGCGGAGCTTTCGCATTGATCTCGAGGAACCGATCACTACTGATATGTCGGCATAGCGGAAGTGATCCCCGGTTCGGCCCTCCAACTACCTAGTTCCTCCCGGTTGACGGGCAACCCGCACCTTAGCCGTCGTTGGCCGTTTGGGCGCGTAACGGAAGGGTTGCCGACCACACGCCCAGAGCAATCTTCAAGGGGTGTGTCAGTTTAGAAAGTGCCACAAATTGAGCACATCGCCGAGCAGGCGGGCACTAGAATCAACCGACAATCGGCATGTCGTTCACTGACGGACGAGCACTCCGGCAGCCGATTCCGTCGGTTTGCCTTCACTGAATATAGTCACCATGACAAGCGCGGCACTGGCTTCGCCGTCCTTCATGATGCCGGCAACCTTAAGAATGGACTTATTCTCGAGTGGAAAGCTGATGATAAATTCATCCCCAAACACCCGGCTGTTTGGATCCTCGATCGCCGTGAACTCAGTATTGCTCATATCTCCTAGCCCAGCGATGTTGAGCGTGCCAATCACCGGCGTGAAGTGCACCACGTTAGTGGGAATAGACATGTCGGCTTCGACGTTTTGTTGAAGCGCTTTAGACGTAAACTCGCCCGTGATTAGCCGCAAGGACACAGTTACGGTTTTGCCGCCAGGGGTTTTCATCGTCCCCGAGTAGGTGCCCTGGGGCGATTTGATACGATTCGCGATGAATTTGCCTGAGGAATTAGAGCAGTTGTTCCCGAAGCTTGTTTTGTAAGATCCGGTCCAGCTCGAAAAGCGTCCATCCGCAAAAGTGCCGGTGATGGAAATAAAACGCGAGGTCAGCGTGAATGTACCGTCGGCAACGAGTTTGCCATGCACAACGAAGGTGCCGGCGCATCCAGGCACCTGGTAGTCACCCTCGCCGAACAGATCCTCTCCGGCAGATCCCATCGTGAGCGTCAACCGCGGTCCATCCTTGAGAGCGGGGTCCCACCCTCCCGTCAACAACCAGCTGCCGTTCAAAGACGGGGCCACCTGCCCCGTACAATCAGGAAGAAAGCAGAGGCATGCGGCCAAACCTAGAAGAAAGCCTCGAAGGATCATCCAAGTCTCCGGCGAGGAAGCCATGGTGCCGTACGACGACACCTTATCTTATGCTGGGCCGGTTTCGACATCAACTTGGTTGCCGCCGGAATCACCTTGCAGCTGCCCCTTCAGCCTCCGTAGACCACGCCCGTTGAAATAGAGTGTTCGCCCGTTTTTTGAGGAGCTGCATGTCCGATCCAAACTGCGCGGTTGTCCGCATAGCCGGTTTTGAGTTCGATGTACCGATGTACCGGGGTAATTTCACGTCGGTAGAGTTCCATACACCCACGGTCAGTTAAGCTGCCATGTCACCGGCAATGCGGAAGTTTCGTGGAACCGGGTCGAAATGTCCGTATCACGGGCAACCCGCACCTTACCCGTCGTTGGCCGTTCGGGCGCGTAACAGAAGGGTTGCGGACGATCCGCTAAGAACTTTGTCTTTAGACTCTGTTTAGGGCCAGTGACTTGGGCGAGTGACAGACTCCAGCTTATTCCTGGACTTAGTCGATGAAATTCCCGTTGAACCGGGAGACCACCTGTACTTGTTTGAAGATTGAAACATCATCCTTGGCGCTGTAGTCTCCTTGTCGCAAGTGGTAAAGTCTTTGCACCGCGCGAAAGGGTGGTTTCCTTTCAGTTCGCATGTATGTCTCCTTGCCGCGTTTGGAGGTTAGTCATGTCAACCCAGCCGCTTAGCCTTGGTGGATTGAAACTGCAATCGGAAGCGAAGCCTAATGAATCCATCATTCACTGTAAGGGTAAGATTATCGCCGAAAATTTGGATGCGTTTGAAAGGGAGATTCGCGATCTGATGCCTGAATCGCGCGATCCAATCGCTGCGATTGCCTACAGGATCGTGCTTGATTTGAGCAATGTTACGTACGTCGACAGCTCTGGTCTGGGCGCGCTCCTGGGAGTATGGACCGCAGCAAGAGACAAAGGCTGCGACCTCGAAATCGCAAACCTGAATCCGCGAGTCGAGAAACTTGTGGAGATGACGAAGCTCGACACTGTCTTCAAGCGTGGCAGGATCGTGGCGGAAGGCGGCTCCCCGTCGTGTGTCAAAGGCGCTCTCACCGCACTGGACCCAGACGAGGCTTGTCAGCAAGCAATTGATGCAGGGATGGTCGTTCACCGTGTCCATCCCCTCAATTGCGAGACCTCCATTCCCGCGTTGATCGGCGGCGTGGTAATGCCGAATGCGAGGTTCTACGTTCGTAACCACTTTCAGATCCCCAATGTTGACCCGTCAACCTGGCGATTGAATGTAGGTGGCCTGGTCAAACGTCCTCTGAGCCTCAGTTTGCAGGACCTTGTGAAAATGCCCTCCCAGACCCAGTTCGTCACTTTGGAGTGCGCTGGAAATGGCCGCTCACTGCTGAGCCCGCGTGTGAACGGGGAGCAATGGAACTTAGGAGCCGTTAGCACAGCCGAATGGACGGGGGTGCCACTCACGGAGGTTCTGAACCGGGCAGGGGCTGAAGGAGGTGCGAGAGAGGTAGTATTTCGAGGCGCTGACAGCGGCAAACTTGATGAGAGTAGCGAACCAATTCGCTTCGAGCGTAGCCTCAGCATGGACGACGCTCAGGGGTCTGAGGCGCTGCTTGCCTACGCCATGAACGGGGAGACGCTCCCGATCCAGCATGGCTATCCGTTGCGAGTCATCGTTCCTGGGTGGTATGCCGTGGCATCCGTCAAATGGCTCACCGAGATTGAGGTGATCAGTGAGCTGTTCAGGGGTCAATACCAGACCGAAAAATACTTCTTTGAGTGGCAACGGGACGAACAAGCAGTGAGAGAGCCGGTATCGTTGCAGCGCGTGCGGAGTCTGATCACCGAGCCGGAGCCCAACGGCGAAGTCGAGCAAGGCGAGCTGCCGATTCGTGGTGTCGCATGGTCCGGAGCGGCACCTATCGCCCGGGTTGAAGTCAGAATTGGCGGTGGTTCCTGGCAAGACGCCCGCTTAGTTGGCGAACGGAGGCGGCACAGCTGGCAGGGGTGGGAGCTTATCGCCCGCCTTCAGCAGCCTGGTTCCATCGTGATCTCCGCCCGCGCGACGGATATGGCAAGCCGAACACAGCCCGACTCGCCAGAGTGGAATCGGCTCGGCTATGGGAGCAATGCCATTCAGAAGGTTCGCGTAGCTGTTCGGTAGATCTTGCGGCAATCGTCTATCGAAAAACAGCCGTTCAGAGACATAACTCCTGATTAACGGGCAACCCGCACCTTACCCGTCGTTGGCCGTTCGGGCGCGTAACGGAAGGGTTGCCGACCACCCGGGAATCGACCATGACATCTCATAGGAGTACGGGAAAGGTTCGAATTGGCAATCCGAAGACCTTCAGGTTGACCCTATGCAATGGAGTCGCAGAGATTTCACGAAGCACGCGTTTCTGGCTAGCGGATCGGCTGTGCTGGGTTGCTCAACCCGTGTTCAACCGATTGCACCGATCGCTTCGCCGACCTATCCAACCCTGCCTGCCCCGGCATCTTCCGGCCTCGAACATCTTGTCGTTGTCACGATGGAGAACCGCAGCTTTGACCACTTTCTGGGCTGGCTGCCTAACGCGGCGGGAATACAAGCAGGGTTGAACTTCACCGACAAGAGCGGCGCATCGCATCCGATCCACTCTCTCTCCGGCGACTTCACTGGCTGCCCACAGTCCGATCCCGATCACTCCTACGATGGATCGCGCGTCGCCTACGACGGCGGCATGATGGACGGCTTTCTCCGTGCCGGATCGAATGACCTCTTCAGCATTGGCTATTACGAGGAGAAGGACATTCCCTTCTATGCGGCCCTGGCTCGCAATTACACGGCCTGCGACCATTACTTCGCCGCCATACTTGGCCCGACCTTTCCAAACAGGATTTTCCTGTACGCGGGCCAGACGGATCGCACTGACAATAGCGTCGCCATCAGTTTGCTACCGACGATCTTGGACCGGCTCGCGGACGCGAAGGTGAGCCACAATTACTATTACTCCAACTTGCCCTTCGTCACACTGTGGGCGGACCAGTACCTTGGCATTTCGAAGCTCTACAGTGATTTTCTTGTGCAGGCCAGCAATGGTACCTTGCCGGCCGTCTCCTTCATAGACCCGACCTACACAGTCCTGGACGATGGGACCGGCAATGACGACCATCCCCACGCTGATATTCGCGAAGGCGATCGCTTTCTATATGACGTGTTCGAGGCCATAGCCAACGGACCCGCCTGGTCAAGCACCGTGCTCGTCGTCAATTTCGACGAGTGGGGCGGATTCTTCGATCACGTCCCCCCGCCGCGAGCGGAGGCAGCAAACGCAGTCGACACCGACATCATAGATGGTAAGACGCTGCTCGGATTCCGCCTGCCGGTTGTGATCGCGTCTCCGTTCAGCCGCGGCGATGCTCAGAATCCACGGATCAGTTCGCTCGTCTTCGACCACACATCCGTGCTCAAGCTGATTGAATGGCGCTGGGGCCTTGCGCCGCTGACACCGCGAGATGCGAGTGGCGACATCAACAACCTGGCCTACGCTCTGAACTTCAATCAGCCGCAAACGGCAGTCCCCAGCCTGCCCAAACCGAACACGCCCGCGATCCCGACCCCTTGCCTTCAGAATGCGGGTAGCGTGTTCGGCGCAGTGCAAGCCGGCAGCGGAGCTGGCCCGTCAGGTTCGAGCACGACGGCGAAGTGGAAAGATCTGCAGACCCAGGCGGCGAAGTACGGATTCAAAGTCGGATAGAACGGTAGGCGTAGAGATCTCATTGCTTCGGGCTGACGGCAAACCGCACCTTACTGCCTGTTGCTCCGACCGGAGTCGCCATACAGCCGCGGAGCGCTGGATTTGGCAATCGAGACCGCTTCCATTCAAGTGGCAAGATTGGTTTGCACCGGGCGGCAGGATTTCACCGTATCGGTGGCAGGATAATAGGGGTGTCGTTTTGCTAATTATTTGGGAAGCAACACGTGGACCTTTCTGAACTTGATTACAAAATGCTGATCTTTCGGAATTACCGCTTCCATTTCAGGGCGCGCAGACGCGACCCATCTGGTGTTGCCATGAGAGTAGTAACGGCCGCTCGGCGAATGAAGAACGACGGACCCATATGCTCCTTGAAATGCGGTAATAGCCGCTTGCTTCAAAGCATCTACCGTGACAGACACAAGAGATGACGAGTCTGCATCGGACTCCTTCATGCTTACGACCGGTTGTCAGGTCTAAACGTTCAGCCCATCTTCCAACCGAACAGGATCACCGATGCGGACGCGGTTTCGGCAGTGGTTTTGGTTTCGGTTTCGGCCGGGGCTTCGGCCCGGGCCCCGGGGGAAGGTTCGGTGGCGCGAGCGGCGCTTGCGTCGGATCAAAACAATCGGACATATCATCGGAGGTATCGAGCCGGGGATTGACGGACGGAATGCCGAACAATTCTTGGCAGAATTTTACGAGGCTGATGTGTGAGCGTTGCGTCGACGAGACAAATCCCTTCCGCGCGTATGGACTGATCACAAGACAAGGAACGCGGGAGCCGTAGCGAAACTGCTGGCCATCAAACTCTGGATGCGCGTCCGCTGGATACTGTGCGCGCTTGCTGTCCCATTTTTCAACATTGGGAGGAACAACGTGGTCATACCATCCGCCCCAATCATCCCATGTAACAAAAACGACGGTTCGCGGCCACAACCCGCCATCTACGATGGCCTGGATCTGCTGCGCAGTCCATTCCGAACCGAGAGTGATGTTTTCTGTCGGATGTTCGCTGAAGGGAGGATTACCGTCCCCATAGACCCAGGAGACGGAGGGTAGCTGGCCTGCCGCTGCCTGGTGGGCAAACAAATCGCGGGTGTGGTTGCCGGGAAGTGCGGCTAGCTCGCGGATGTAATGAAACGCATAACCGCCATAGTTCCCCCAGGTGAGTCCCGCTTTCTGCAATGCGAGCGGAAATGATTTCAAGTCGTATAAATTCGTTGGAGTCGAACTGAAGGGCGGATTGTTGATTACGGGAGAATCCGCCGTTATCAGCATCAGATGGCTGGGAGTCGAGGGCCCCGCTACTTCTGAAAAAAAGTGGTCGCAGAGCGTGTATTGGCGCGCCAGAGCAAAATAATCAGGAATATCCGCCTCGGAGTATTGCACCCGATACCGCTGCTCTGTATCACGCTTCATCCACGTTTCATGCCTATGGTTCGGGTCACCGGGCGGAGGATTCTGAGCCTTGCCCAGTTGGTTATCGCCCGCCGAGTTAGGGAAGGTGCCGAAGTAGTTGTCGTAGGTGTGGTTTTCCTTGACGATGATGACCACATGGTCCACGAGCGGACCCAATAATGACGCGGTACTGGCTTTCGCTTTCATCTTTTCCCTTCCTTTCAAGTCATCGAGTGCCCCACAACCCATTTTCCGCGCTTTGAGTGCAGCGTGACAACCGTTGACGCGAGCCGGCGGCCCTCTTCTTCCCCTTTTTGGGGATCGACAGGTCACTTCGCGTTGGGCAGGATCGAAAGGAGACACCTATGTTTTACAAGATCCAACTGGAGAATGACCGAATGCGCTTCAATCCCGCCAAAATGTGTGTGATGCTCCTGATGAGCGCCGCCCTGCTTCCCGTAACTCTCGCAACCGGGTGCAAGAGCAGTCCGCCGCAGCAAGCGGGAGTGACGAATTCGGATGGGTCGATCACGAATCCGGACGGTTCAGTCACGTACCCCGCGGGCTCCAACCAGGCCAGCCTCGAACGTGTCCCCGCAAACGCGCCCGCCTCCGCCCAGCCCGCCCACGCCCATCCCACACAAGCGCCACCCCCTGAAGCTCCTCGCCGCGTGACGATTCCCAGTGGCGCCTCCGTTGTCATCCGGACCACTGAAACCCTGAGTGCAAGTCGCAATAACATCGGGGACAGGTTCACTGGCGTCTTGGATCGGCCCCTGGCAGACGCTGCTGGCGAGATCGTCGTACCTAGCGGCACCCAGGTCGCAGGAGAGGTCGTGGCGGCAAAGGGTAAGGGCCGTTTTGCCGGCGCCGGAGATATCGGCATCGAGCTCACCTCTATCGGAAATGGACGTGTGAGCACAAGCGAGTATGAGGCTGTAGGCAAGGGACGAGGCAAGCGAACCGCCGCCTTCGTTGGTGGAGGCGCCGGACTGGGAGCACTCATCGGCGGACTGGCCGGCGGAGGTAAAGGCGCGCTGATCGGCGGACTTTCAGGTGCGGGTGCAGGCACAGTCGCAGGAGCCTACACCGGCAATCGCGACGTCGTCATTCCGTCCGAGTCCGTCGTGACCTTCCGTCTCAGGTCTCCTTTCGTTCTCTAAGTTGCCCGGTTTGGCTAGGAGCGCTCAGCGATGCTTGAAAGCTGAGCGCCCTAGTTGTGCTGCCCGACGAGACGTTGGCTCGAGAGGTCATGGCCGGCTGATCAGGATGACCGGCGGCAACTTGCGGTTGCTTACCCGGCTGCTCACCCAGATCGAGTGAGTCCTCGACGTTAATAATCTCGACCTCGTCTTGGCCGACGTCGTTGAGGCGGCGCGAGACAGCTTACTGATCGGGCACGGCTACAGCCATAACCACAACAAAAAAACTACCGCGGGAAAAACGCCCAAATCCTAGTCTTGTCGCCTGGTCAGCCATTGTTCCGGTCGGATGACGGGCAACCCGCACCTTACCCGTCGTTGGCCGTTCGGGCGCGTAACGGAAGGGTTGCCGACCATCCGGCCAGAACATGAAATTTGACCTTATGATCAATTTTTTTTGCTGCAGATACTACCTTGCTCCGTATAGTGGACACCAATCAATACAATCCAGTGAATGAACTAGCCGGTGAACCCTGTCCAGGTCGCTTCATCTGTCCAGGAAATTTGTTGCGGAGGCAATAACGATGTCGCAGATGAATAGGAGACAGATTCTTCAGTTGCTCGCATGGACTGGAGCGAGTACAGCACTGGCCCAGGCCTTTAGTAATGCGAATAGAATGCGGCCTCCCAACATCGTCGTAATCCTATCCGACGACGTAGGGTACGGCGATGTGGGATGTTATGGCGCTAGTGACGTTAGGACTCCGAACATCGACGCGCTTGCGGCCGCCGGCATCCGATTCACCAATGCACACTGCGACGCTGCGACGTGCACACCCTCGCGGTATGCCCTGCTGACCGGATCCTACGCATGGCGCCGCGATGGAATTCAGATTTTGCCGGGAGATGCCAGGCTTCTCATTGAACCTGGGCAAGCCACAGTCGCGTCGATTCTCAAGAACGCGGGTTACAGAACGGGGCTCGTAGGTAAGTGGCACATCGGTCTCGGTGAAGGAGCTATCGATTGGAACCAAGCAATCAAGCCTGGACCGCTCGAGTGTGGCTTTGATGAAGCGTTTTTCTTCGCGGCAACTGCGGATCGTGTGCCGACCGTCTACATCCACGATCATCATGTGGTGGGCCTTGATCCGGCAGACCCGATCCAGGTTTCCTATCGCACGAAGGTTGGCATTGAACCGACGGGTAAAGAGAATCCGGATCTGCTAAAGATGAGACTGAGCGAAGGGCACGACGGAACTATCGTAGATGGAGTCAGCCGCATCGGCTTTATGACTGGCGGAAAAGCCGCCCTTTGGAAAGACGAGGAGATGGCGGCAACCTTCGCCAACAAGGCTGTCGAGTTCATCGAGAACAACCGACAGAGACCTTTCTTCCTCTACTTCACGCCCAGCGATATACACGTGCCGCGCATGCCGAACCAACAGTTCGAAAACACGAACGCCTGCGGTGTCCGATGTGACGTTATTAGCCAGCTCGATTGGACGGTCGGTAGGGTGACCGAAACCCTCAAGCGCCTCAATCTCGAGGAAGACACGATCGTACTATTCACCTCCGATAATGGACCAGTCATCAACGATGGCTATGACGATGGAGCGGACCAGCACACCAACAGCCACCCGCCTGCAGGCCCGTGGCGAGGAGGAAAATACGCCATCACAGAGGGTGGAACACGCATCCCTTTCATAGTGCGGTGGAAAGGTAAGGTTAAGCCCGGTGTCTCAGACGCCCTCGTTAGCCAGCTCGACATGACCGCAAGTCTGGCTAACCTTGCTGGAACCCACGTCCCCGACGGTGCAGCCCAAGACAGCCAAGATGTGCTTCCTGCGCTCTTGGGCCGGTCAAGAACAGGTCGAGAGTATCTTGTCGAAGAGGCCCAATGTCTCGCTATCGTCGATGGAGATTGGAAACTTATTGACCGTTCGCAAAGACCTGGAGCCCATCCTCGGCACGGAGGCGCGTACGTCCGCGACGCTGTCCTTGGAGACGTTGCACGCATTACGCCACCACAGGCCGAAATCGAGCTCTACAACCTCAGGCTCGATCCGCAGGAGATGCATAACGTTGCTGACCGTCAGCCGGAAATCGTTTCTCGCTTGAAGTCGAAACTTGCGGCGATTCGATTAAGGGGAACCAGCTAAGCCGTATCCATCGCCGGGCCGATGTTCTACAGGAGCTCTCGGCGTCACTTGCTTTCTAAAGCACGCGTCAAAAAACGTCCCGTTGCAAGCCTCCGTGAGGGGCGTCTTGGAAAACTTCCCCGCACCTTCTTAAGCCCTCCGCGCACAGTTCTTTTCGCCGGACGACATTAAATAGGTCGATGGCGAGCACATCGTCCGCCGACTCCGCAAACGAGAGGTATTCGAGTTCCTGAACCGATATGTACTTGGCGACATGAAAAAACAAGTTCGGCGGATGCTTCATGGTTTAGCGGGCTCCCACCATGTTCGATGCCATTCTGCAGTTGCTCCTCAATCTCGCGATAGTTCCATCCGAAACCGATTTGAATCCTTCCAAATAGCGCTGCAAGATCTGTCCAAGACCCCCCTTTGCGACACTGTCCTTTGGGCTTGATAAAAGAAGACACGAGCCAATATGTTCTGCTTACGAGGCACTTTCACTTTATGCGTAAACCCACATCCTAAGAATTAGCCAATTTTAGTCGGACGAGAACGGGCTTGTCGGCAGGGTATACCGGCGGTCCTAAGAGTTCCCGTTCGAAGTAGCTTGGCCGGTTTGCTTGTTGTTGTCGATCGCGAGGCGAGCGCTACTTGACTGGAACGTCAAGCGGTAGCGAGCGGTTGCGGTCCCTGAGCCATTCGAGAGTGATGCTCTGGCTGGCTTTCTTGGGGGTCTGCTCATCGAGGTCGGGCATGAAGATCTCGAGGCCCGCCTGCGCGGTCATGCGAGTGTAGCCGTTGACGAGCTGAGCTTGGTAGTTGACGAGGTCGAGGTCAAACCATGGATCTTGAGAGGCGTCGATCATCGTAAGATCGACGTGGTGCATGGTGAGCTTCCCGAAATCGAGCGTGCCCCCGCTCAGACGGAGAAAGTTGTGCCACTGTGCAAGGCGGGTCTCGTCGGTGCCCGCGTTGCCGTAGATCACTTCGAGGTCTGGTGTTCTGACAAGCACGGAGGTAAGTTGACCGTGGATGTGCGGCGGGGGGAGCAGTTTCTGCGTGTCGAAGATGATGTCGTTATCTACGATCTGAACGCCGGGAATATTACTAGCGTGAACAAGGTCGGATAGTTCGACATGGAAGCCGCCGAGGAGCCCTTTCAACGGGATCTTTAGCACGTTGAGTTTTGTGACGTGGAACTGTACCCGACCATCTGGAGTAGGGGAGAGGGTGCCGACGAGCTCAATGGGAAGAGAAACGAGCTTGTGTACCGTGCCGTGCAGCTTGAGTTGGTCGCCTTCGGGCTGAATCGAGATGTTCTTGAGAGGAGCGTTGGGCGGAGAGCTGGCATTCAGGTAGTTGCTGATGTCTCCTATATTGGCGTGGATGACGCCTTTCTGAATTTGAAGGACGAAGGAATCTGGGTCATCGAAGGACGGATTGACCTGCCGGCGAGTGCGAACCATCTGTCCACGAATCCAGCGGATGTAGATACGGAAGTTGGGGCCTTTGCGCAGGAGCAGATTGTGCGCGTAGACCAAGGTGGGGGAGAGGTCCTCCGCAACGGGAGTGGCAGCTGAGCTGACAGACCCGAGATCTGCGGCTGAAGAGGATGGTGCGGGAGCGGGTGCCTTCGACCGCAAATGCCAGAAGAGCCAGCAGAGGCAGATGATGGCGATCGTGGCAGCGGTCGCAACAAGGGCAGGGCGGGGACGGGTCACTTTGCCATTTTAGTGTTATACAAAACGCCCCGAAAGCCCGGGTATCGCTAAGCTCGATTATCAGTTGACGTAGCGGGGGTCCCGTAAATGAGTTCATCGGCGATTTTGCGTAAGCCGAGAAAGTGGACGGTAACTTCCGAGTTGCCGACCACTCGGACACGATCGCCTCATCCAGCCATCTGGCAGTGTATCGGAAGCCGAGCAACCGGAAAGGACCGCTCCGTCAGGATGGATAGTCTTAGGTTTTTGAGGACTGGAACAATAGCGGCAGAAATTCGTGGAGCGAATGGCGCCACACCTTCCATTCGTGTACGCCGGGCGTGCTGTACCACTCATATCGGACTTTGTACTTGGCAAGCGCATCCCTTAGGTCGAGTTGGCCTTGATATCGCGGGTCCTCGCTGCCGCAACTGAGAAAGAGCAGCCTGAGTCTCTGATTGAGACCCGGGACATCTTCAATGAGGCCGGGCATGTATTTCTCGACTCTGAAATCGGCGTCGCTGAGTAAACCCGAGCTGAACTCGCCAACCCAGGCGAACCGATCCAGGTACTGAAGACCAATGGTGAAGGCTTGCCCGCCACCCATCGAGAGCCCCGCAATCGCGCGGTTGTCACGCCCAGTCAGCGTGCGTAATTCTTGTCGACCAGCGGAATCACATCGTCAAGCAATTCTTTACCCAGTGCCGCGATTCCTTCGGGCGTGCCGCCTCCGGACGCATTGCTTTCGCCGTATGGCATCACAATAAATCATTGGGCCAGCTTTACCTTCAGCGATCAGGTTTTCAAGAATCACGCCCGCACGGCCTTCAATGGTCCAAGCCGCTTCGTCGTCACCATTTCTTGAGCGAGCTATGACTCTCATGAGGGAAGGAACGGGTTCTGATTGATTTTCGTCGCCTGCAGAGATCACGATGCGGACTTGCTGGCCTCTTCGTTTGATGGTGAACGGACAGGCGAGGCAGATTCCCGTGGAGTCGAGCAGGTCGTGTTTAGGGGATTGACCGCTTAAAAGCTCCTGGTGCAGCCCGCCTCGATCGATTTCAATCTGAGCTTCCGATTCGCTCATCACAACTCGTTTCACAATGGCTTTGAAGATATTTTTTGTCTCTGACGTGCCAAGGTCCGTCAATACCTCTGCACGATGCCGCGCAGCTGCTAGAAGGAGTCGCATCTCTCGAATTGAAAGATCGGGAAAATGCCGGGCCAGATCGACCTGACTTGCAAGCAACGACTGCACTCTCGAGACAACAACCTGTTCAATCTCTGTCGCGGGAATTCGCTGGAGATCTTTCGTCTTCTTTCCTTCCACGAGAACCTGTGAGATGTAATAGCTATATCGCAGCCCCTTTTTCGAGGCATGCGTGGGCGTAAAACGGTTTCCATCTTGATCAAACAGAAGACCCAAGAGCAGGCGCTCCGAGGACTGGTTTTTGGATTTAGTTCGGCGGACGCGATTCTCTTTCAGAAGGTTGGAAGTTTTCAGCCAGACTTCATCGGTAATGATCGCTGGGTGCATCCCGAGATGAAGCACGCCCTGGTGAGCAATTTTTCCAATGTAGAGTGGGTTACTGAGCAGATGGTACAGCGTTCCCCGTGAGATGATCGCGCCGCCTGCGACACGACCCGTTGGCCCCACCCTAGCCTTGCTGCGGATCCACGTGTTTTTGAGGTGCTCGTACAGATCAAAGACCGAGCCAAGCCGGATGTAGTCGTCAAAGATCTGCCGTACCTGATTGGCTTCTGGCTCATTGACGATCAGCGCGCGGTCGCGCCAGTCATATCCAAGGGGCACAGTTCCGCCCATCCACATGCCTTTCTTCTTCGAAGCGGCGACTTTATCCCGGATGCGCTCCCCTGTGACCTCCCGCTCAAACTGTGCAAAGGACAGAAGAACGTTTAACGTAAGCCGGCCCATAGATGTCGTGGTGTTGAACTGCTGCGTGACGGAGACGAAGCTGACGCCTTGTTTATCGAAGGTTTCGACGATCCTGGCGAAATCCGATAGTGCCCTTGTCAGGCGGTCCACCTTATAGACGACGACGGTATCGATCTTCTTGGAGGCTATGTCGTCGAGTAGTTTCTTAAGCCCTGGCCGCTCCATATTGCCACCGGAGAAACCGCCGTCGTCGTAGTGTGTCCCCAACAACAGCCAGCCTTCGTGCTTCTGACTCAATACATAAGCTTCACAGGCCTCTCGCTGCGCGTGCAGGGAATTGAAGGACTGTTCGAGGCCCTCTTCGGAAGACTTGCGGGTGTAGACAGCACAGCGAATTGTTGGGCGGGTTTGACTCACTTTTTGGGCTCTTTCTTCCTGGTACCGAAGAAGGCCGGCCCTGACCAGTGCGTTCCGGTGATCTCGCAGGCGATCGGTGAAAGGCTCTTGTACTTTTTGCCGAGGTAGTCGTAGCCGTCATCCCTGAGGATAACCTCGTGTGTCTTTCCCTTCCATTCCCTGACCAGCCGTGTGCCAGGCTTGAAGCGATTGCGCGCCTCGTTGTGAGAACGACGTTTTAGCTCCAAAGAGCCCATGACCTGACGTAACCGGTCCTTCGTCTCGGTACTCAGGCCGCCATACGTTCTTTCCTGGATACGAAAGGCCAGAATCGGCCGCATTAACTCCGGGCGGATTCTGCCCGGGGTCTTGCCGAAGTTCTCCCTCCATAGCTCTACCAGCCGTTCTTTCGGAAGTGTCGGCAAACTATGAATCAGGGCCGTTATGGCGTTATTTGGTGCTGCTTCGATCATGACTGTCCGCCCTCTCAGCGGCAGTCCATTTCCGCTCCAATCAGGCGGACAGTCAAGTCGAAAAAGGGTCTCTGAAGTGGGCACATCCGCTCCTCATTGAGCGCATTGGCGATTTTGCATCGACTGAGATTGACAGGTGATACTTGCGAGCGCACCGTAAGGGGTATAACTTAGCCGCCAATGGCTGTGAACGCCATGCACTAAGGCGCAAGGGCAGTCTGAATCGTCGGAATTTCGAGGACAATCTCCAAGCTGTGTGCGGCTGTATTCAACTCTCTGAGCGTCAGAGGTAATGTCGTTCCTGCCCTCGAATCTCTTTGTGACGCATGAAGGCTTGCCACTCGTCTTCCAATCCCAGCATTGTGCGAAGTGTAGAGCCGCGGTAGGTGTGGGCAGCCATCCTGGCGACATTCCGCACAACGAACCAGGGATCATGGCGAAATGCCGCGGGCATGTGGCGGGTCTTCATACCACGCTCGGCCTTCCAGCGCAGATACTCAATTTCATCTGCTGAGAGGTACTCATTCCGCACGACTGAGGTGGTGCCGTCGTACTCTTCCAATCGCTCGTTTTCTATCAGACCACGACGGCGAAAATCATCGGTCATCGGGGTTCGGGGATAGGGAGTCGGATGCTGAATATATGGCCAATCCACATACTGGCGAGCAAACGCAAGGTTAGCTTCAATCGACTCGACTGTATCGTTTGGACTGCCGACGATCAAGCCTCCGATCACATACATCTTGTTGCGATGCAGATATTCGATTGCCTGAAGTGTCGCGTTGCCCACGTTCTTGCCGTCAGCGCGTGCGGTGTTCTTTGCAGACGCATGCAGGAATTTGAGGTCACTCTCCAAAACGTTTTCTATTCCCAGGAAAACATAGCGAAACCCTGCGTGGTGCATAAGTGGAGCCAGAGTCTCTCCATGATTCGCTATCGCTGAGGTCATTCCTTGAACGAAGTAGTCCAGATTGTCGAGCCCGGCGTCGATGATGGCATGGCAAAGCCCTTCAAAGCGGCGGACATTCAACGTGATGTTGTCGTCTACGAGGAAGACCGTTCTTGCACCATGCATTTTCGCATCGCGGATGTCGGTGATTACGCGGTCAAAAGAATAAGTATGAAAATTGCGACCACGCATTTCGATGATGGAACAGAAACTACAGTCATAGGTGCAGCCGCGCGAAGTCTCGACGACATCTGCCTGGCGGCCAAGGATCGTGTAGCCCTCCAGTACCCGCGCACTGCGGTCTGGAAGGCGAATCTCGTCATCTTCCAACAGGTGCGGCGCACGTAGCTGGTTGTGGATCCACTTATCGCCACAGCGGTGTGAGAGCCCAGAGATGAAGTGCATCTCGCAGCGGCCGTCGAGCGCACGCGTCAACTCACGGAATGTAACTTCACCCTCGCCGCGCACGATGAAGTCTACAGGCATGGAGAGATACGCCTCGGAAGCGAGGCTTGGGTCGTAGCCACCAACGACGATCCTCACGTTGGGTTTCAGGCTGCGGATCAACTCCATGATGCGTCCGGCGGTTCGGCGTTGGAATGTCATGACCGAAAGCCCGACCAGCTCGGGATCAATCTCGCGGACAAGCCGGGTGACAGTCTCTCGCACGGTGCGCTGGCACAGGACGAGATCGGCAACGGCCACTCTGTGATTTTGATCCACATTGCCTGCGAGAGAAGTCAAGGCGCCGTTTGGCATCCGGATCGCAACAGTCGGCATGTGCTCGAACGAATCCGGCATGGAGAGCAGAAGGATGTTCATGGAGCCCACCTCGCTTTTTCCGACAGAACTATCAGCTGAGGTCCGCTTTTCGTTTCCAAGGCCGCAAGACCAACGTGCAGCGATGTGTCAGCCTCACTTTTGGGATGATGCCAGCAAAGTCCCAATTTCGGCAGCTCTTTCGGTGCAATGATAACTCTGACGGTGTCTGAAGATTGCTCAAATTCCTCGCCTAGCGGGAACTACGTCGCACAGCTCGGATCATCGGTCGGCCGGATTGGTTGCGATTCGCCGGCCACGCAGGCATCGCATCGTGCCTCGAATCTGGTGTTGCGGCCTGCTACGCCATTATGTGGACAAATTGGCCCGATTTTCCGGGGCAGCCGCAGCCTCGCGGCGACCTTCCACCAGAAACACATGGAAATCCGTGGCCAGAGGCTCAGCGTTGAGCTGCCGCATCATCAGTGCAATTTGACCTCGATGGTAGGTGGAATGGTTCGCCAGATGTTGCATCAAGTGCGCCAATTTGACTTGTGTTTTGCGAAAAGGCAGCCTTGTTTCCAAGGACTCGGTTGTCATACGATTCACGAACTCGGTTTGTTCTTCCTCGACTTCGGCCCACTTTAACTGCACCGCAGCGACGTTGGGAAATGCATCCGGTTCGAACAGGGCGTCCCGTCTTGTCCTCAAATCAGTCAAGAATTCGGGACTGGGGGACGGCTCCTTCCAATACGCAAGCCAAATCCATGCTCCTCCGATGATGTGCAGAAGCGTGTCTCGCACGGAACGGAAGCTGCCCCCCAGATCGCGCGTGAACTGCTCAGCGGTGAGCACGGAGACCGCTTGCAAGACCCTGTTGTTGGCCCAGCGGTCCTATTCGTAGAGCAGCTGAATGTCATCTTTGGTCATGGTGGTGACAGGTGGCCGACCCTTCGTCTGGGGAATTAAAAGCGCCCAGGGGGGTGACCCGCTCCATTTCACACTTTACTGAAACCCCGTCTTGCGCGATTACTCTTATTTACTTCCGGCTGCCTTCTTGATAACTTTGGCCGCCCTTTTGGCATCAGCGTCGTTTTCGAAGCCGATGACCGCGGAATACCTTCTGCCAATGGCTTGGGCCACGAAAAAGCTCAGTTCGGCTCCGGTGCCCGCAATCGTCTGTGCGATCTTGTGCGCCAGACCTCGCTTATTATCGCCTTCGACGAGGAGCGTCGGGATAGCTGAGGCGGCAAGCCCCGTTTCTGTGGCAGCAACCGTCACCCTTTTTCCGGAGACCGGATAGATTTCGATTGCTGCTTTGGCCTCATTGCCGGGAAGCCTATACCCCATCACAACGCCAAGATCCGCCCCGGCCTTTGCAAGCGGCTCAAGCGTCTGGGCAAGGAGTCCCATCTTGTTCGCGGCCTCTTTTCGCCAAAGAGATATGCTCTTGACTGTGACGGGCATTGCAGTTCCTCCAACTAAATATCGCAGAGAGTATGTCACCTCGTCCGCCGCCAGTCCATTGCTGCCCTCAACATCGTTCAACGTCTCGGAGGCGCCACTTTCACAACGGAGTTACTCGAACGGGATGCATGGGCTGCCCGAAGCAAGCGCGGCCGTCATCTACGAGTCCCAGGGACGGGCCACCAGCTACAGCTGGAAAGGCCCGATCTGATTGTTGCGACCGTGCGGGAAATGATCGAGCCATTGGGGCAATTCGAAGGCGTCTTCCGTTAGGATAGTGCCGATTTGTCGAATATGCTCTGTCTCACTGGAGGTAAGATCTCCGAGGCGCCCGGATTAGCGTGAGCAGGCCCTAGTTCACCACTTCAGAACATATTCGAGCGGAACCGAGTCGGGGTCTCGGTGCACCCGTTTCAAGCGCCTGTAACCATTCGCGAATGTCATTGCAGAGCAATGCGACAGAGATACCTCCGAAGCGGGCAGGATAGCGCTCGAGCCGCCCTAGGGCAGCTTGCAATAACAGCGCAGTTCCTCGGGGGTTATTGCGTTGAAGGTGATGGAATGCGGCAGTCACCTGAATCAACCCTTGCAGAAACATCTTCTCCGGCTCCTGCGACTCCAGCCACACGCTTTCCCATGCCTCATGGGCAGCAAAGAACTCCCCGCCATGATAGAGTCGTAGGCCTTCAGCAAGTGCACCCTGGGTCCAATCAAACTTCATCCGCTGTGCCCCGGCCACCAGCTAACATCGTATGGACGGATGTTTCCACTGGGCCACCATGAGTCTAGCCCCTGTCGCATGCAAATCACCTCACCGAATGAAGCCAGCCAGGTCTGTCCCTCTTGTAAGCGCTGAAGGAAGGTATAGATTGACATTCGTATGCGAACTTTCCTTTTGCACGCTGCATCGCTCCTTGCCGTCACCACCGCCACCCTCCTCCATGCACAAACTCCCTCCGAAATCGACCCCATGCTCGGCGCTGACAAGGGCGGAAACGTCTTCGTCGGGCCCACGCTCCCCTTCGGCATGGCCAAGCCCGGCCCCGACTACGGCAACAACCAGGGCAACTCTGGATGGCGCGCCACCGGCAACCTCAATGGCTTCTCGCAGCTCCACGTCTCCGGCACCGGCGGCGGACCTAAGTACGGCAACATCCTCGTGCAGCCGCAAGCCGGTAAAGCCGACCCCGCACACGCCTCCGCTCCGCGTGAGGATGAGCACGCCGAAGTCGGATACTACTCCGTCAAACTCGGCGGCTCGGGCATCCACGCCGAGGTGACAACAGCGCGCCGCACACCGGTCTATCGCTTCACCTGGCCCGCCACCGGCGAGCGCACACTCCTCGTCGACGTCGGTCACCTTCTCATGGAGCTACACGACTCGCCGCATCGCTACCACGAGAGCCAGGTCCTATTCGCCACCGACGTCCACGTCGTCTCGCCCACCGAGATCAGCGGGATGCAGGCCTCCGTCATGGGCTGGAACATCCAGACCGTCCCCATGCGTGTCTTCTTCTACCTCGTCGCCGACACGCCCGCCGTCACTAGCGGCACATGGGAGGACGGCAAAGCTCCGGCCGCCGGCGAAACGCGAGCGCGTTACGGCATGCCGTTTACGCTGGTCACCATACCCAACCCACCTGCGCCCGTCGTCAGTACAGGCGCGTACCTCACCTTCGCTCCCGGCTCCAAGCCCGTCACCTTCAAGGTCGGCCTCTCCTTCGTCTCCGTCGATCAGGCAAAGCAGAACGCCCTCAGCGAAGTTCAGGGCTTCGACTTCGACGGCACACGCAAAGCCGCCGTCGCCGCATGGAACAAGGAGCTCTCCACCATCAAGATCACCGGCGGCACGCCTGACCAGCGCCAGCAGTTCGCCAC
>Ga0210406_10001243_pt1 | contig 32049 bp, 42 predicted proteins | sample IncBWC30MmetaG_FD_155454 | JGI IMG/M metagenome (GOLD analysis project Ga0210406, IMG submission 155454) | Forest soil microbial communities from Barre Woods Harvard Forest LTER site, Petersham, Massachusetts, United States - Inc-BW-C-30-M | ecosystem: Environmental > Terrestrial > Soil >... | reverse complement strand
AATGCACTATCATCTGCCCGCCGCACAAGCAGCATGAATTGGCATGTGATGGAAATTCCAATGGTGGGTCATCAGGAGACGAACAGAGTTCGTCTCCTGATGAACCGCCCTACTCCTTGGAACACCACAAGACTAAGCGAGTGGATTGGAACTACGAAGCAGATGCCTGGCGTTACTTCCTAAGGACAGTCAAATGAGCATGGCGAGCAGAGGTGACGACCAATACATGCTGCATCTACCCGCTGGATTGCGCGAGCGTATCAGGCTCCGCGCCCAAGTCAGCGGACGTTCACTCAACACGGAGATCATCGTAGCAATCGAGCGCCACTTAGAATGCCCGACTGCCATAAACACCAAACGCCAACGGTACATTACGAAAAGTTAATGTATCAACCCATTGACATGACCCACCGAATATGACAAAATTAAGGCGGGACAATACCAGTCTCAACGAAAACAGGCGGACAGTCTTATGAGAAAACTCCTACTAGCCTCAACCTTCCTTGCAGCGGGACTTGCCCCCGCCGTGGCAACTCTTCAGATCGAAGTCTTCGACAATGGGACTTTGATCGATAACATCTCGGGGATCACAACCGGCGCAGCCTCGCTGACAGCCAATGACGCGAACTTCGCTAACATCACCATCGCCGCCCAGGGCTCGCCGATCCTACCGAACGCCGACCTCTCCAGCGTCACTCTGGACGCTACGGCCTCGGCAGGCTTCACCGGCTCACACACCCTAACAGTGGACATTCTGCAAAGCGCTATCACCGGACTCGGCAATACCCTGTCAACCTTCACGGTTAATGGGCTGACCAACGATCCCGGCCCAACCACTGAGAGCACGTTCGCCAACGGAGGGCTCCTCGCCACCCATACCTTCCCAGTAGCGCTGCTTGACGGCTCTTTCGGACCCGTCTCGGCGGCAACTGGTCCGTTCACTTCAGACGAGATCCAGTTCGCTGTGGACTTTACGGCAGCTCGTCAGTCGTTCGGAGGTTCGGCCCAATTGACGACCAACGTTCCGGAGCCTTCTACATGGGCAATGCTCCTCACTGGGTTTGGCTTAATGGGGCTTGCCGCCTTCTATCGAGGCCGTTCCGCAGCTGGTCTACGTTCGATTTTCTAACCATCGGCGCAGCTGCTCTTCTCTTAGCGTTGTTTGCGCGCCACATCCTCCAGAATGGTTTGGCCTATGACATCTTATCAGTTCCAGGTCATATCTTCACCCTCATCGGACTGTGGCGCGTCTTTGTGATTGAGGTTTGAAGTTTGATCGAGCAATGCTCGATCAAACTTCAAGATTGAGGTGTGATCGTCAAGCCACACCTCATAGTCGCAGCCCACGATCCCCCCGGTTGGGACTGCGACGGGTCAGGTCGGCGAAACAAGTTCGCCGACCTGATTAAGGGGCTTGGCCGCAAGGCCAAGCCAGGGCCGAGTCCTCATGGCCGCAACCTCTAGGACTCGGCCCTCCTTTGCCATCCCCGCCCATTGGGCGGGGATGGCAAAGGAGTAGCCGATGGTGCGTAGAGTTATAAGACCGCAGTCTCGTAGACATTTATGGCTCTACGATGAGGACTGGGATTTTGTCATAAATCATGTAGCATCGCGCACCCGCTTGCCTCCCGGCTCCTGGGTGCGCGAAATGCTCCACCGCATAGTCCTCCAGCTCCGCGAGGAGCGTTACCTCCAGAGTGAGACCGCGGCGAAGCTGTGGGAGCACGTTGAGTCGGAACAAGCAAAGCTTGTTCCGACTCATGAGGATGAGCTTCCATAATGGACATCCACCGCTACAGAGAGTCCCATTGTCCCAACTGCAACCAGCTGTTGAATGCTGGTGCCACGCCAGACAATGAACGCCCTCCTCAGCCAGGCGACATCGCCATATGCATGGGCTGCCATCATCTCGGCGCTTATGCAGACGACATGCAAGTGCGCAACCTAACTGACGAAGAGATGATCGACATAGCAGGCGATCCAGACCTCATCTCCATGATGGAAGGTCTGAGACTGAGAAAAATGCTCATGGAGATACTCAAAAATGACTGACGAAAGGGGAATAGAAATGTTCGAGGAGAAGTTTGCGAGAATGATGTCCAAGTTTCCAACTCACAGTGCTGTCCTTAGTATCATTGAGGATGGCCTTGTACCTGTACTTTGTGGTCCGCCAGGATGTGGCAAAACACACTGGATAAAATCTTTGGCAGGACATCAAAGATACATTGAAAAATCAGCAATGGATAAAATATATGGGGATGAAAACTTCAGTGGATGGCAATTCGCAGAAATTTCCGAATTTTTTTCTGTTGTAAAAAGCAAAGAGCAGCAGGAAAAAATATTACAACTTGCAAAAAATCCTATAAATTCCGGAGTTACATTTATTGTTACAACAAATGTAAAATTCAATCCTAAAATACTAAGAAGAGAGTTCAAATATATCCCGGTTGGCGAGTGGTTCAATGACTGACGAGCTTCCCCAATCTTCTCTCCTGACCACGGCGGACCCCGAGTGGTCAATGGCCGAACTCTTCAACAGGGAGCCGCTCGCCCTCTACCAGCAGCATCCCGAACAGTTTAAGCGCCTCATCCTGGAGTTGCGCGCCCAGGCCGAGCGCAACCGGGCCGCCGAGGAAGCTGGCAAGCGCATCCCCCGCGCAGCCAAAATGGCCGACGCCCTCCCAGTGAAGACCCTCCTCACCGCCGAAGAGCTGCTCTTCGGAGATGATAAGTGAAAATCGGCTTCACTGGAACGCAGCGCGGGATGCCCCGCACGCAGGCTTCCATAATAGGCAGCTATTTCCACCACATAGAACTGCATCATGGTGACTGCATAGGAGCCGATGAGCAAGCCCACAACCTTGCCAAATCAAATGGCTCTTGTCGTATTGTCATCCACCCGCCCCTAAACTCCTATAAGAGGGCTTGGTGTCCAAACGCTGACACAGTTTTGTCTCCTCTCGACTATTTGGATCGCAACCGCGCCATAGTAGACCGCACTGATCTCCTTCTCGCAGCTCCCGGAGAGTACGAAGAGCAGTTACGTTCAGGCACATGGGCAACCATCCGCTACGCAAAGAAACAGAGCAAGAAAGTCATAATAATCTATCCTGACGGCACAGATTGGGGTAACTAATGGCTAAGCCGCCGCTCGTAGCCAGACTGGATCGGCAGATACGTCATCACCGCGAGATGATGCACAAGTATTGGAATAATCCAGTGAAACATGACTATCATGAACGATGGCGTTTAGCCGCTGAAAAAGAACTGGCCGAATATCTCAAAAACCAAGGGGCAACTACGTGGACATCGAAGAGTTAGTGATCTCGACTAAGCAGTTCGCCAAAACGCTGTATGCACCTATCAGCGCTCATATCGAAAAACATGGTCTGATCATTGTAGGAGGCGATTTTCTGATCGCTCATGATCCTAACACTGGCCGGATCGTTATCACATTCGCAATCGAGCAAATAGGTTTGAGCCAGAGCTCAAACCTATAAGAAGGGAAAATTAATGATGGCTGTTTGGACATTCTTCCGAGCCCTTAAATGCCGTTGGGGCTGGTGTGGCGGAGACGTCGTCTCCGGCTGGCATGACGGCACCCTCTGGACAGGCTGGAAATGTCGCACATGCGGCGCAGTGAAACATTACGCACCAACAAAAGAGAAGTGGGGGAAGTAGTGCAAAATTGGGAGAATAATAAAAGCTTCTCACAGAAGCTCCCACGCTTTCAGACGGCAATCGACTCGACCAGCCTGGGCGCGTTCAAACAATGCGCCCGCTACTACTACTATTCAATTATCTGTGGTTACACAAAAATCGGCGTCCAGATCAATCTGGACTTCGGTTCAGCAGCCCATCATGTTTCTGAGAACTATCAACGTGCTCGATCCCAAGGGATCGAGCACGAAGCAGCCTTGGAAGCCACAATCGTCAAAGCCCTATCCGGCACTTGGAACTACGAAGCTAACACTCCTGCGTTTGATGATCCTCAGAAAAACCGGCTATCTCTCATAAGATTTGCTGTCGAATACCTAGACCATTATGAGAAGCAGGGCTCCCCCCTCAAAACCCTCCAGCTGGACAACGGTAAGCCAGCAGTCGAACTGACCTTCCTTTTCGACGCTGGCTTTCGCTCCATGACCGACGAAACAATCCTCCTGTGCGGGCACATAGACCGCCTCGTCGAGTTCAACTCAGACATCTATATAGCCGACCTCAAGACAACCTACGAGCAGATCGGCTCCAAGTACGCAGAGCGCTTCACCCCTGACAACCAATTCACCCTCTACACTATTGCAGGCCGCGTAGCCTTAGGCGTGCCTGCCCGAGGCGTTCTTTTGGACGCCGCACAGATCGGCGTCAATTTCGTCCGTTTCCAGCGCTTTCCCGTCTACCGCCCCCAACCAGTCCTGGATGAGTGGCTCCAAGCCCTCCCATACTGGACATCTCTTATGGAAAGCTGCGCCATAGTAGCCGAGAAAGAGCCTAACCCCGAAAAAGCTTACCCCCAGAATGATAAAGCCTGCGGCCTATACGGCGGCTGTCAATTCCGCGAGATCTGCGGGCGCAGCCCGATGGCGCGTAAGCCGATTATGGACGCCACCTTCCAGATTAGGCGCTGGGACCCAGCCGGGGAGCCAAGATGATCGAATATAGCAAGGAATTTGTCCGCATGAGACAGCCCTACGGGATTTACAGTACTCGTCAATGCGCTCTTGTCCACATTGGCCTCTATGAGGGCATTCCGCAATGCTGGCAGATTTATCTCGGATGGCCCACTGCTGGAGAGATTATGGAAGCCAAACAGAACGGCCTCCACTGCATCCCCATAACCTGCCATTACCAGCTTCCAGAAGAAGAAGAAAGCAAGGAAACGTCCAAATGAAAAAAGAACGCCCATCAGTAGATCCCATGTCATACGACTTGGCAGAACATTTTCTTAGTGAAATCCCAGGCGTGACAGAAGACGACATTTGGGAGCTTGCAGGCATCATTCAGACCGCTTGCGAAGACGCCTGCCGTGAAGTCGAACTCAGCGAATATGAAATAAGAAGAAAAACAGCAGAGAAAGACAGCCAGGGACAAACCAAATGAACGAGGAAGTCAAAAAAGATCTATTTGGACAGGCTCAGACAGAGCCTGAGCCTGTCCAAAAACACTCTCCAGTGAAAATTCTCCTACTGGGCGACCCTGGTAGCGGAAAAACAGGGAGTCTGGCCTCCCTCGTTAAGGCTGGCTACAACCTCCGCATTATGGACTTCGACAACGGAACAGAAATTCTGCGCAATCTCCTCACACCTGAGCAGTATGCAACCTGCTCTATAATTCCCCTTCAAGATCGACGCCTTGCTAAAAAAATTCCAGTCATGGAGGGGCAGAATATTCGCGGATACAAAGTCAGTGCCATTCCTGTTAAGGCAGAAGCCTGGCAAAAAGCCGTAGACCTAATCTGTACAGATTGGAAGGATGGCGACAAGTCATTTGGAAACGTCTACAGTTGGACATGCCAGGACATCCTCGTCTTCGACTCCCTCACCCACGCTTGGCGCACAGCGCTGAACTTCATTCTTGCAATCAACAACCGCCTCGGTCAGAACCCCACCCAGCCCGAGTGGGGCACTGTGCAGGGAATGATCCTCGACGTCCTCTCAACCTTCTTCGACGCCTCAATCAAGTGTAACGTTATTGTTTGCGCTCACATCGCCTACGACACCGACCAGAACGAAATCCTTCACGGTCTCCCAGCTGGGCCAGGTCGTGCCCTTAACCGAGAGATCGGCACCTACTTTAACCACACCATCCGGGCAGCCACCATCGGAAGCAAACATTCTATTGTCACCCAGTCGGACGGTGTAGTGGAGCTAAAGTCTGCGGCTCCTGGTAAGATCAAACAGACCTATCCAATCGAGACCGGCCTAGCCGACTACTTCGCAGCCGTGCGGAGCCCCCAATGATCGACCTGCCAGCACTCCCTAAGCGCATTGCAAGGCTCCCCAAAGATGAGCGGGGCTATCCAGTGCCGTGGTTCGTCGCCTGGATGTATGCAGGCGAGCCGTGTCCTCCCGGCCAAGGCGAACCAGACTTCCGCATCATCGGACCCGGCAAACTCTGGACAGCCTACACCCGCCATCGCTGCTGGGTCTGTGGCGATCCGCTCGGCCAGCACAAAGTCTATGTGATTGGCCCCATGTGCGTCATCAACCGAGTCACGAGTGAGCCGCCCTCCCACAGGGAGTGTGCTGAGTTCTCCGCCATGGCCTGCCCATTCCTCACACGGCCCAGGCAGAAGCGCGACAAGAAAGATATGCCAGAGGAGACTTTCATAGCGGGGAACCACATCGACCGCAACCCCGGCGCAGTCTGTCTCTATGAGACCAGCACAGTGAAGGCTTTCAGGGCTGGAGATGGCTACCTGTTCAATCTTGGTCTACCAGACCGAATAGACTGGTATAGCTCGGGTCGGCGCGCCACCCGAGCAGAAATAGAACTGTCAATTACCACTGGTTATCCGCTCCTATATAAAATGGCGAAGGAGGAGGGACCTGAGGCAGTTCACGAGCTTGAACGTATGCGCGAAGCCGCATGGAAGTTACTACCAGAAGGAGCAAAGCAATGAGACTGCAAGATACAGTGACAATCGCCAAGTTCGGCCCCTACCGCATCAAGGCAATTTACGACTATCGCATCGAGGTGCCATACACGAGCAAACATGACGGACCAGACGTCAAAGACCTCCATGTTGACAAAATCGAGCTTAAAATCGAGGAAGAGTACTTCAACCAGAAAGAAAAAACTCTCGCCTGGCGCACATACCGGACAGTCACTCTACTTGACATTCCGCCATGGCTATGGGAGCTTTTAAATAGCCCATCCATGCTTCGAGAGCTGGATCTTGGACTTCCAATTGAATCTGATTCAACGCAAAGCGTTGAATCAGATTCATAGAAGAGTTTTGTAAATTCATTTCCAGAGGAAAAAAATCTGGGAGTGATGTAAGCAGGGCAGATGCCCAAGGAGTGAGTAAATGGCAAATCTAGCAGAACTGATGAAAGGACGCGTCGAAGACTTAGTGAAGGGTCCACCAACCCTCCCGATTGGAGATTACCCAGCAGTCATCTCCAAGTTCGAGCTGACAACAGCCCGCAATGCGGAGCAGACTCCCATCCTGCGGTTTACGGCCCGCATCCTCGATTGGCCGCAAGACGACTCCATTGAGGAGTCGCAGAAGGCCCTCATTGAGAACATTGCCCAGCGCTCCGTCAACTGTGACTACTGGCTGCCACTTGATTATCGGTATGGCCGCCTCTGTCAGCAGTGCGGGATCACCGGAGAAATCTCCGAGCAAACCAACTACGAGTTGGTCGGCAAACACGTCCTCGCTACCGTAAAACACCAGATCAGCAAGAAGACTGGCGAAGTCTGGGCCGTCGCCCAGGCCCTGATCGGAACGGAATAGGATCAATCGAGCAAAGCTCGATTGATCCGATAGGGCCGTGGGAGGGCTACGGTCCTTGGGGGAGGAGAGCGAGCCTCCCCCTAAATCTTCGGGGACTTGGTATGATTAAAGCGACAGCAGAGATGGATGGCCGTACTGTGGTCATGCTTGGCCTGAGCTTCGGCAACCTCGACAAGTTTCGCGCAGAGCCTGGCGAAACGTACATCAGAATAGATGGCAAGGAAATGAACCTTCCATTTGATATCCTATTATTCTCTGGCGAGACCGAAATGAAGCTGATGGAGATGGTAAGCTCCTTCATCGGTCCAGATACCAAAGTCCACATCGACCCCAAAATGAAGAGCTGATCATGCCTGACATTGCACTATCCCTCATCTGGGTTAAAAGAGACTCTCGTCAAAGACGGAAGCTAGAGCCGGACCCCGCTCTCCAGGCCAGCATTAAGAGGGTGGGCCTCATCAACCCGATAATTGTGACTAAGGACTACCAGCTGATTGCGGGTGAGCGCAGGTGGGAAGCATTCAAGGCGCTTAACCTTCCAACCATTCCAGTCCGCTGGGTAGATGACCTAAACACTGACGAGTTGAAAGTCATTGAGCTTGAAGAGAATGTTAAGCGGAAAGACCTCCCATGGCAGGACTCCGCCCGAGCCATTGCCGAACTCCACTACCTCTATGGGAAGGCCGACCCCTCCTGGAACCAGCGCATGACAGCGGAGGCTCTCTCAATCGATGCAGGCTACATCTCCACCATCCTCCTTGTGGCGGCCCATCTCAAAGAGCCGCGAGTGAATAAGGCGACTAACATCAATGAGGCTCGCAACCTGATAAGGCGGCGCAAAGAGCGCGAGGACGAAACAGAAATAAATGATATGGCTGTGTTTGCACGATCAATGATCGTGCAAACACAACCTAAGCCAGACGAGTCGTCCCCCCTACAAGGAGTAGTAACCCCTCAGCAGACTCAGGTGCATGTGCTTGACCAGACAGGCGAGCTTGTCTCGCCTGTCTGGTCACGAGCAGCCGTGGAGCGCTCAATCAGGCAGGAGAATTTTCTCGAATGGGCACCAACCTACACAGGCATCTCTTTCAATCTGATCCACTGCGACTTCCCGTATGGGGCAAACGTCTTCGACGGAGCCGGCCAGTTCAAACCAGAAGATCAAGAAGGCGCCTATTCAGACCAAGCCGCCGACTACTGGACTCTCACGGAGTGCCTAGTCAAAAATCTGGATCATCTGCTGTCTCCACTTGGTCATCTAATGTTCTGGCTCAGTCCTAAGCCAGAAGTCCTTCTGAAAACAATGCGACTCTTTGAGCAGGAAGGCCCCTCCATTGAGTTCTATCCATATCCACTCATTTGGCACAAATCCGACAATTCAGGTATCGTTGGCGACAGCCAACGGTGGCCCCGCCACACCTATGAAGCAGCCCTTCTGGCTTACCGAGGTCGCCGTCCCCTCATTCGGACTGTTGCTGACTCCTACTCTGGTCCCGGCGACCGCAAGCTGCATCCGTCATGTAAACCAGAGCCTATGCTTCGCCATTTTTTCGCAGCCCTCGTTGATGGAAACACCCGTTTCCTAGACCCCACCTGCGGAGCCGCCTCCTCCCTCCGCGCAGCCGAAAGTCTTGGCGCTCTCCCACAGAACGTCCTCGGCTTAGAAATTGAGGAGCGCTTCGTGTCTGTTGCCCGCGAAGCCCTTCTCAACTCCCGTGTAATGGAGTCGCTCTCCCATCATGAGTCAAGTTCCCGCTTTGCGGGAACTTGACTCATGAGGCCTCCGTTTGTCGGATGGGCTGGTTCTCGCCAACCACGACTTGTCGTGGTTGGCGAGGCGTGGGGTGAGTCCGAGGAGCAATCCGGCGGCATCCCATTCTGCGGGGTAGCCGGAGCCGAGCTATCCCGCATCCTGATCGAGACCATCCCGAATAACCGTTATACGGCTGACTTCCGCTTTGCACTTGGGCGCTCTGGATGGCACCAGATGCGGAACGTGTGGGCCAAAGAGGCCGGGATTGCCTTTACCAACGTGGCCGCCCTCCGTCCGCCAAACAACGACTTTGACTTCCTCCTCTGTTCAAAGAAGGAGCTTCCAGATGACTATCCTGCAATTCCCCCACTCGGAAGAGGGAGGCTTGCCTACCTCAAGCCGCAGTATCTGGGTGAGCTTGACCGTCTCCGAGCCGAAATTGAACAAGCCAGACCAGTCTGTATCGTGGCGGCTGGAGCTATCGCGACCTGGGCCCTCCTTGGAAGAACTGACATTAGCAATGTCCGTGGCACTGCGACAGTGGGTTCGTCAGGAGGGGTTGCTCCGGGAGTGAAAGTTCTCCCTACCTATCACCCCTCCGCCGTCTTACCTGGGAGAGGGAGACGAGAGTGGCGCATTATCTGCATGGCCGACTTCATCAAGGCTTGGCGAGAGTCCGAGCGGCCTGACGTTGTCCGGCCTACTCGACAAGTCCTTATCAACCCCACCATCTCAGAGATAAGAGAGTGGTACCTCCAATCTAAAAACAGCTTAACAGCCATGCTTGGAGTGGATTGTGAAACAGCAGGCCCTTTAATCACCTGTATCAGTTTCGCAGACTCACCTACCTCCGCCCTCACAATCCCTTTCCGATCTAAAGACGGTACCCGCAACTACTGGCCAACAATAGAAGAAGAAATGACTGCCTGGTTCTATGTCCATGAACTCTTAACGGGTGGCCGCCCACTCCTCTTCCAGAACGGTATGTATGACATGCAGTATCTAATCCGCATGGGCTTCAACCTGCGCAATGCGCGCGAAGACACTATGCTCCTGCACCATTCCCTCTACCCCGAAGTGCAGAAGAGTCTCGGTTTCCTTGGCTCCATCTACACCAATGAGGCCAGCTGGAAACTGCTTGGCCGACACCGCACAACCAAAGTCAAAGGAGAAAAATTAGATGAATGATCAGCCAACACCCGGAGATGGCTACTGGTATATGGCCGGTCCATACTCCGACAACATAGAGGAGCGTTACCAGCAACACTTGAATGCTGTCTCTGTTTTGACGCGAGCCAAGCTCACCATATACTCTCCAATAGTCCATTATCATATGGTAGCCCAAGTGTTTAATATGCCAACTAATGCAGCCTTCTGGAATGAACATAACTACAATATGATACTCCCATCTAGAGGAGTAATTCTCCTATGTCTTACAAATTGGGCTGACTCAAAAGGAGTCAGGAGCGAGCTTAATTTTAGCAGAGACAAAGGAGTCCCTGTCTGGGCACTCGATCCGCCAATCTATCAAGGGACTGAAGTAAACCTCGTATGGACTCGCATGATCTGAGATTTTAATGCCAATTATCCAGACAGCCGCAATAGAACCTGGCAAACTGAATATTGAGGAGCAGCATCAGACCTATTGTGCGCTCGACTCCATGCTCACCCTGGAGATCCTTGAGAATATTAATCGGGAGCATCCGGGCGGAGCAGAGCCCATCTACTCCTTTGAGCGGGCGCTTCAAGCTCCTCTCCTGGAGATGGCTCTTCACGGCTTCCTCGTCGATGGACTGGATCGGCACCGTATGGAGCTTCAAGTTAAAAAGAAGGTGCAAGAGTCCCGCATGGTGCTGGACGAGCTAGCTCAGCCTATCTGGGGCAAGAGTCTCAACCCCCGCTCTCACACCCAGCTGTCCGAGTTCTTCTATAAGACTATGAAAATCCCAGAGATCTGGCTCTCCTTCAAAGGCGAAAGACGGCTGTCGGTTAATCGGGAGGCCCTGGAGAAGATAGATGAGTATATGTATGCTCGTCCGCTGGTCTCTCTTATCCTTTCATGCCGCGACTTCTACAAGCAGTTGGATGTTTTGACGGAGGAGATAGACGAAGATGGACGACACCGAACGAGCTACAATATTGGCGGTACGGAGACTGGTCGATTATCTTCGTCAACTTCCGTCCTCGGAACGGGAGGCAACGCTCAGAATATTGCTCCTGAACTTAGACGGGTCTTTATCTCAGATCCAGGCTGGAAGCTCTGCTCAATTGACCTCGAACAGGTTGAGGCGCGTGACGTGGGTTTCATCTGTGGTTGCCTGTTTGGGGATTGGTCTCTCCTGGATTCTTGCGAGTCGGGGGACTTCCACACCAACAACTGCAGACTTATATGGCCAGATCAGCCTTGGCCAGCCGATCCCGCTGGTTGCCGTCAGCTGGCTGAACGCATCCCCGTCTACCGCGACTGGACTATGCGGGATTTGGCCAAGCGAGGAGGCCATCTCACCAACTACAACGGCACCGCCTGGACAATGAGCCGCGTGCTAAAGCTCCCCATCAAGGTATGTGCGGAGTTCCAGGCTAGATATTGTCGTGGCAGTAGCCACGACAATATCAGGCCAGCCTATCCCGCACTTCGCCAATACTGGAACTGGATAGCTGACCGGCTCCAGACAAAAGGCTCTATAACAACTCCGTTTGGAAGACAGCGTGACTTCTTCGGAGATCAGCGGAGCGATGCGACCCTGCGGGAGGCGATCGCATTCGTTCCCCAATCAATGACTGCCGACAGGACTAATTTGTGGCTCTGGAAGGTATGGGCAACTCTCCAAAACCGTATCCAGCTATTGGCACAGACACACGACTCCATCACATTCCAGTTTCGCGAAGACGACGACATTGACGAAATAGTCACTATCGTCTTAGATTTGTTAGGCGACATTAAGCTCGTAGACTCGAAGAGTCTACGAGCTTATATGGCGCCGGGGGCTGCTAAAGTAGGATGGAATTGGGCACCTGAGTCGGAAAACAATCCGGCCGGACTAATGAAGTGGAGGAGGGGAACACAAGACAGGCGCTCCAGGCCGAAAGGCCTGGAGCGACTGATGGGAGGATGAGTTGTCGTGCCATCTGGGGACTTGGTCAATCAATTTATGGCATACACTGAAGGTATGCAATCATGCACTCTTTATCGTAAGTGGTGCGCCATCACTATGGTCGCCGGTGCAATGGAGCGCCGCATCAAAGCAATCTCAGGTCGAGACACTAACTATGCAAATCTCTACGTGATGTTAGTCGGCCCTCCCGGCAGCGGTAAGAGCGTAATCAACGTAGTCCGCGACCTGTGGGACATGACCCGCAACGAGCTTGGCGCACCCGCCTTCTATTCCGGGGCGAACGACTCCACGAAGGCAGCCCTCTTCGACGCACTCAACAACGCCTCCCAAATCCATACCCTAACCCAATTCAAATATCACTGTCTGCTGCTTCCCATCGAGGAGTTCTCTAACTCTTTCTCAAAGTTCGAGGCTGACATCCTCGCATTCCTCACCACAATCTATGATGCCCCTCCGCACTTCAAAGAGTGGCGGCGAAAGAGTGGGGAGACAAGAATTGACTATCCTCTCATAACAGCCCTCTTCGGCTACCAGCCCGCCCTTTTAGAGAAAATCCTGATGAAGGATGCTCAGGACCAGGGTTTCCTTCGACGCTCCATCCTTGTATGGAACGAGGTAGCTGACAGAATTTCCCCCTTCAACTCACCCACAATCAACATGGCTCTTCAGGCGGAGATATGCGAACGTCTCAGCGAAATCAGTCTGATTTGCGGGGAGATGGAGTGGTCCCAAGGAGCCAAAGATTATCTGACCAAGTGGCATCTTGCTGGCGGGCCGCCTCGTCCCCTTCACGAGGACTTAAAAAACTATAATACGTCGCGCAGCCAATTTGTAATGAAACTGTCCATGATAGCATCAATGAGTGAGAGTCCATCCATGTCAATTCAGCTTTCTCATGTAGAGCGCGCCCTCCAATGGCTGCTGGAGGTCGAGGATGTGATGCCCAACGCCTTCAACAGCGCCAAGGGCGAGTCAGAGATCCGCGTCATCAGAAAGCTTCACGCCGCCATCCTCGTCAAAATGAGCGCCGGTCAGCCTATAACGACTGCCTTCCTCCACACCTGGCTGAGCGAGAGGGTCAAGCCTCAGGTCATCCCCTACATAATCCAGAATTTGGTGGTGCGTGAAATCATCGTCCAGAAAGACGATAAGACTTGGCGTGTCACAGGCAAGACTCTAACCGACCTCGGATAGATCCGCCTCATGTTCTTCAATCTGAAGCTCATTATATTGCAGAATACCTGTGGCCACTGCAATGGCCACCGCCTGCGGCAAATTAACTGCATTCAGTTTTAATCTGACACGATCCAAATAAGTCTTGACTGAGGGGAACGTAAGCCCAATAATAACACCTGTCTCTGCATAAGTCTTCCCGCGTGCAATCCACAGCAGACATTCACGTTCCCTGCCCGAAAGCTCGTGCCTCATTTATTTTGCCCAACCCCAAAGCCCAGCTTGTTAGGCTCTGGTGGAGGTGCAGAAGCAGTCCCGGCTTGAAGCAAATTTCTCACTGCATGAGGATTTTGGTAAAGTTCTTTCGCTCCCTGTGTCATTCCATACATACCAAGGCCAGCAGCACCACTCATTAACTGCTGACCCCAGTCTGGCATTTGCATTCCAAACTCATTCAGTAAATGCTGTCCTCCCAAATAGCCGCTCGCCAGCGAGGGCATATTCCTAATCCAGAACGGAAACTCCCTTCCGCCAACTGACGTAGCCCTTCTCTGCAGCTCTTTGGCCCAAGCCGTCAACTGCTGTGTCTTCGCCTTAGCATTCTCCTCCGCCTGACTTAATCCAATCTTAGTCTTTGCCCTTACATTAATGTCCACGTCCCTCAGTCTAGCTCCATGTGAAATAATTTGCTGTTTACCCTCCTTGGCCGCATCAGTCATCTGTTGATGTTGTGCATCGGCAGCCGCCTTCGCATCAGCAGCCGCACTCTCAGCCGCCGCTCTCTTAGCCGTGATAGCATCCAGAGCTGGCGCATGTGGCCCGAACATCGCCGCCTTAGCCTCTGGCAGCTTATCATAAGCCGTCTCAGCTTCCCTGCCACCCGCCCTCAGTTTGGACGCTGCCACCTCATTGACCCCTTTATCCAGCGTCGGCTCCGATCGCAGCTGACTTATCTTCGTGCTGTCATTCCACAGCCCCTTATTATCCGCCAGCATCTTAGGAGTGATAGTCTCTTTCCCCACATTCGTCGTCGTAACAATATTATCTCCTACAGTCCCTGCCACACCAAACAGACGAGTCGCCTCCTTATTGAATTTGTCGAACGCATCCAGCCCTTCTTGCCCCGCACTCTTACTAACAGCCGCCCTTATATCATCATTCACCCCTCTATACATCTCATTCAGCTTCTTCACCCCAATCCCAGAGATCACTGACGGGTCGCCTAACGCATCCCCAATGGCCGACCTAATATTCCTCAGATCCGCAAACGTAAACTGAGGAGCTTGCCCGGCTGGCAATCCCTGCTTTTGAGCCAGCATATCCAGCTTAGCATTAACTGCTTCTGGCAGCCTGCTTCTAAACATTGCCGCGATCGGCTCACCTTCTATTCCCGCTCCCGTCACATAAGAGTGCTCTATAGAGCTTTTAAGATGAGTTGCATCGCCAAGCGCATCCTGCGGAACCAGCGTACCCTGACTATGATCTACAGGATTTTTATAAAACATCCCCTCTTCAGCCTTGTTTAGCGCTGGCTTAAACTCACTCCCCAACCATTGCCGGGCCTGATCTTGCATCTTCCCCGTACCCTCTTCCAGCGTCTTCGACGTCCCCAACTTAGCCGCAGCAGCCTCTCGGTCCGCATCCGCTCCCGTATGCTCAGTCTGCAGTTGTGTATCAGCCGCTGTAGTCTGAATGTCGTGCGCCTTGTCAATATCTGTCTGCGAACCCTTCTTGAATTGTTTCGCTACTTCCTGCGCTCCCTGAGTCTGTGCCTTCTGCAACTGCTGTTCATCAGGTGCTGCAATGTCGTGAGCTTGTCTAGCCGCAGTGGCTTCAGCCTGCTCTTTGGCCGCCTGCTCTGCAGCCTGAGTTGCCGCCTGCCTCGCACTTGACTCTCCCCACAGCCGCATGAAACCAGTTCCAGTGAGTGCAGCTGGCAAACTTGCCCACAGCGGACTTGTGTTAGTATAGTGGTGCCACAGGTCGCCAATAGCCGATGGTATATAAGTGTAACCTAAATTAGCTGCTCTAGTCATTCCCATCGCTTCGCCCATCGGCAACGTGGCAGTCGCTTGTCCAGCTCCCCTTATTATCTGGCTACTAAGATCTTTCGGCTGAGTCGGGTCATACCCAATATTTTTCTGCGCCTCCCCCAGCATCTCGCTCGCCGTATGAGGCGCGAGGAACCTTGTCAGCGCATTATCCGGAATATTAACTCCAAGCTTAGAAAGCCCAGAACCTATTGCATGTTCTGCTATGGCGGGCAGTCCTAGCATCCCAGCTCCACCCTCAATCGCCCCCTGATAAAGCTGATGTGGCGTACCCGCTATAACATCTCCCCAAGTTCGAGGCGTAGCACTGCCACCTTGCGGTACAGCAGCCCCTGGCAACGGAGGTGCAGCAGCCCGCAATGCTGCCCCTCCAGTCAAGGGAGCCGGAGCACTCCCTGGAACAGTACCTTGTAGCGGCTCTTCTGGTGTCGGTGCTTGCACCTGTGGTTTAAGCTGGGCACGTAATGCGGCTGCCCCAGTCAGTGGTGGTTGGTTATCAGCCATAACTCACCTATTTCTTAGGCTTCAGATCTGGATGCATAGTGTCGTACATGTCATCCATTGCTTTTTCCGCTGGTCCATCCGGATCATCTGGGTTATCTTTCGGCTTACCAAACAATCCCCTTTGATAAGCCTGCGTCAGATGCGTGTCATCAGTAAATTTTATGTGACTTCCATCCAACACAATCCCTTCTTTCGCCAACTCCTTTTGAGCCTCGGCGAGCGGCGTTGCAATCTTATTGTAGGCTACATCCGATCCAAGCAGCGACCCACTGCTATTTCCAGGATGCGCTATATATTTCTCCTTAAATTCATACTTTCCAATATCCCAATTAGCTAACGCCTTCAGTCCCGCAGTCAATACCTTAAAAGCCAATGGAGTATTTTCCATACTTGGCACGGCCGCAGCAGCCTCCATCAGCACACCTAACCCTCGTCCGTTCGTTCCATCAAGCGCATTTTTCAGAGCAAATGGCAAGGCATGAGCCCACTTGTTAATAACCTGAGCATCTGCATCTTTAGCAGGCAGTGCTGCATCACCAGTAAATTTCGTGCCCAATACATTCTCAGCAGTTTCCATTGCATTCGAGATGGCTCCTCTAGCCGTACCAAACAAGCCAGGCACTGTAAAGCCACCTCGAGCTGTCAAATCATCGGCAGCTGATTGCATCTGACCAAGGCTATTGAGCATTCCTCTATCACCATTATAAGCTGTCAGTTCTGGTCCACTATGCTGCTCTTTAAGATTTTTGTCCATCTCCCCAAACTTATCTTTATCAATAATATTTCTCCCCTCCGTAGTGACGACCGGATTTCCCTGCCTATCTCTCACCAGATAAGGAGTGACTCCCGACACATCAATCGGAGCACTAGCTCCAGTTGCTGAGTTAGTGAATGTTGTAGCTTCCGTCGGAGCCTGCGTGGGCGGCAAAGTTCCAGAGATGGGACTTGTAAATCCACCACGCCCTGCCTCAAGCGTAGAGGGCACATACCTTGGAACCTGATCAGGACCAACCACAGTGCTAGGCAGAACTGCTGCTAGGCGGTCACGATCACCACCTGCGCTCACATACCCACCAGCTATCAAACTTTGAATGGCCTTCCTTGCCTGTGCAGCCTGCGCTGGATCATTCATATTCAGTCCTTGAATTTTGGCTGCAATCCCCGCCTTCATTGCATCAACCCGCGGTTTGACAAAATCCATCGCTTCTGGAGCAACTCCACTCATCGCACCATCAATATACTTATTCCAATTTTGGGGGTCATCCGCAGCCTGCAAACCAGCCGTAGCCACATTAAGAAACGAGTCCTGCCCCAGCTTCGTCTTTGCAGCCGCCGTACTCATTCCAATCATCTTCGTCTGAGCCTGCCTCGCAATCATCTCTGTCGCAGTATTCAATCCCTCTTGAGCAAACCCTGCAATCAGCGGATTTTGTCTAGCCTGAGCAAGCCCCTCCTCCATAGTCGGAGCATGAGCCATAGCCTCCCCCAATGCCTGGTTGGCCATAAACTCCGCCTGGAACTTCCTATTCGCATTGGACTTATTCTGGAAATCCATTAGGGAGTTAGCCATCCCAATCGGATCACCAAACCCTGCTCCACCAGGTTGTCCAGTCGCTTCAGGTATCAGTCCAGGCATTTACTCCTCCTCTTCTTCCCCGGGGCCACCTTCGCCTTGCGGCGAAGGAGTCCCCATTCCACCAGGAGCTAATGCTCCTCCCATTGGAGCGCCGCCTTGCGGCGCTCCTGGCATGGCTCCTTGTGCAGCCATATGTCGCTGTTTGATTGAGTGGACATGGAGAGAGGCCATACCAGTAATGGCCCTATGGACAGCGGACGCCTTAAATTTCTGTTGCAGCATTTGATCCATCTGCTGCGCTCTCTGATCTTGCTGTTCAACCCACGCTTGGAGCGCCTCCCCTCCAGTGGTCGGCATCTGCGCCAGCATCTGCGCCAGCGCTGTCGGACTAAACCCGGCTCCCACCATCGTCCCAGCCCCTTCGATCACATCCTCCACCTGGATCTGATCCCCTTTCTTCTTCAGCGAGTCCAACATACTCCTTGCAACATTCATCCTCTTCACAGAAGCTTGCAACTGCTTATGCTGCGCTTGCGCCTGTTGCCAATTCTGTTCAACGTGCTGCTCCACGCTAAAATTGCCCGGACTTTGCCCCGGCGGCTGAGGTTTCGCCAGCGCATTCGGAGGACCACCCATCGGAATGCCAGGAGGCATTCCACCCGGCATCACACCTGGGGCCATTGCATTCCCATTAGGCATTCTAACCTCCTTAGCCCATAATCATCGAGTCAGTCAGTCCGTTGAATGTCGAGTCAGTCACCCCTCCACCGCCTCCGCCCCCAAACAGGCTACCACCACCCAACGAGTTGAGCAGCGCAAAATTGCTCAAACCTGATGTCGCTCCTGTAATCCCTTGCCCAATCGCATTCGCTCCACTCTGTATCCCAGCGCCTGTGGCAGCACCACCCGCACTTGCCAGCCCGGACATCGCATTAGTTGCACTCTGGCTCACTCCGCCAAACGTCCCCGCCGCCTGCTCACCAAGCCCCGCCTGGCCCATCATCATCTGGAACAGTTGCGAATTCTGCCCCAAATAATTCTGGAATTGCTGTTGGTAGGTCGTGGAGGCTAAATTCTCCGCATAAGTGGTCGCGCCCTTTATCCCAGGCCCCGAGGGCGTCATCGCAGTGGCACCACCCGTCACACCCGCCCCCAGTCCCTGCCCCGAGTACGCGTTAGCCACCCCTTGCTCACCCTGATTGAGCGTAAACTGGTAGCCCGGTGTAGCGGCCAAATCAGCCATGGTCGGATTGAACGGCTTCGTCAGAGTTCCAATGTTAGCATTCAGCTGATCAAGGCCAGCCTGTCCCTGGGTCATATACGGCTGGAGCATTCCCTGCAGCAAATTCTTCTGCGTCTGCTGAAAAACAAGGCCCTCATTAATTCCTTGCAGCTGCGCATCGGCCGCGCTCTTCGCTCCACCCGCCGAGATAAGCCCTCCAGCGATAGAGCCTGCTCCTCCAATAGCTGCAGCGCCAGCAAGTCCGATTGATGGCATCTAAGCCTCCTCCTGGGTGGGGGAGCTTCGCTCCCCCACCCAAAGCATGTAAGTCTGTTGAATAGGAACAGCTCCCAGACTTTGGAAGAACCGTCCCAATCTCACTCCCCTGCCTTGGAGTCTATGATGCGGAAACACACACTGTACGCCGATCTTCTTCAGCTCATCCAAACTGACCATGAACAGCTTGGCGGCCCCTCCCCACGGAGCACCCTCCCCCACATACCACGCTCCTTGCGTTGCAATGGGCAGCCCCTCACTCTCCAAATCCCAGTTTACATTCCATGAACAATATCCATAAATCTCACCATCCACTCTCAACGTAAACCACCTAATAAATCCCAGCCTGTCCGCCTGAATGATCCGCGCCACATCCAGCTTAAACGGTCTCGGACTCCCTTCTGGCTCAACCTCCTTAGCATGAGCCCTCGTCAGATCTCTGATCGCAGGCCAAATAGCCTCAAACGGCTCCCTCTGAACCCGGACAAATCTATGCGGAACAGCCTCAGCTAACATTTGCAATCTCCAGCTTCAGCTTCACAATGTTGTCCGCATTCCTTCGCAGCTCCTCAACCCTTTTCTGCATATCAACTTGAACATTCATAGGAGTCCATTGAGCCCACCATTGGAAATTCCATGGAACGTCCAAACAATACTCCCAAATCCACCTCGCACAGCTCTCCAGATCTAAATCATTATAAGCAACCGTCCTTACCCCACTCGCACTAACCGTCCACAGATCCCTGACCCTCTGGCTCCAGTCATCCGGGTCAACAGTAATCCCCTTCTTCATCAAACTATGAAGGCAGTCCATCGGCTCCCTCTGTACCACCAGCATCTTCGCCTTTGGTATCTTATCCCGAAGCATCGGATAAGCAAAGGCAGCTCCAGTCTCCACAGTCCCATCTAACCCCCCTCCCGGCGCATAAAAGAGAGAAAGACATTCCGCAACATTCGAGCATCTACTAAATGCGTCGTGCCCAACCGACTTCACCCGGCTCCCATTCTCAATATAGGAGAGCCAATGGCTCAACCATGCAGTCCGACTGCGCGGCAGAGCAAAGATGATGAATGGCTCATGCATCAGAAGCCTCCAGGAAACCAAACAGCCGACGGCGCAGGTCCATACCAGATCACGTTTATGTGATCGCCCTCCACCATAACGATCTGCCCACCCAGCATAGACGCCTTATAAAAGTTGACCCCATCCCTCGAGTAATCCACTTCCCCGCCTGACAGTGCCATGAACCCGTTCTCCGTGGCCCTAAAGGGCCACGGCGAACTTACCAGTGTTTGAACGACAGGAGCCGATTTAGCAACTGGTCCTCCCCCGATCGGTGTCCCATTGCTCGGTCCTGGTCCTGAAATGACTGGCCCAGCTGGCGTCTCAATGACCACATAGGAGTTTTGAATATTTGTTGTCCCGCCACCCGTCTTGGCCCACAGCGCCTGAAAGAAATATTGCCACGCAGGCGTGAGCTGTCCGAAGCCATCCACAATCTGGAAGTCTTTCGGAAAAGACGACGAGAACTGGTAGGGGTTAACGCCCATCAGCTATCCAGAATCTCAGCATCAATCCACGCTCCATTCAGCGCCGTTTCCCCCGCCGACGAAAAACTCAGCTCAAAGATCCGATCCCTTGCCATCCCCAATCCCCTCCATGTCGGCCAGGTATCATACTTCCCTTGCGGTCCATACGGCTGAAGTATCCCATTCTTCCACGTATTGCCCCTATCATCACTCCACCTCAGCGTCATCAGCGGATTACCATCCGCATCCAGCGGCACCTGCCCAGCATCAATGTCCGCATACACCGAGTTAAACTTAACCCTCCTCCCGTCAGTCGTCCCCTCCTGCATCGTCCCCTGCGCCCTCGCCCTCCCAATATGATGAAACGTCCTAATCCAGCTAATTGGCCCCGGCTTATGCGTAGGCGGATATCCCGGTGCCAGCGCCTTATCCTCTAATGCGTCATCATAAAAATAGTTCGGATTAAGAAAATACAGACTCCCATTCTGCCAATCCCCACACACAAACACCCCATTCTGACTCCCCCATACCGCGTCCTTCATAAACGCTCCACAGTAGGCCCTCGACTTATGCAGCCCACCCTCATGGTCTGTCCAGGCCCACTGATGCCACGCATCATTCGCATCCGTAGTGGACGCATCATAGACCCACGTCTGATCCCCACTCGGAAACGTCAGCACATAAAATATATGCCCATCAAACTGCGTTGTGAACCCAACCGCATCCTGCACAGTCCCCTGGCTCGCCATCTGCCTAATCTGATATTCCAGCGCATGGTTAGAAATCCGTCTCGTCTCATACCCCCGCTGCATCATCACCACACCCTGTCCCTGCTCATTAGTCGACAGCCAATAAACTTCAATATTCTGGAATGCCGCGCTATATGGCGCCAATATCCCCTGCTGAATATAGATGCCTGGCAGCAGCGCAAATGGAAACTGAGCACCCCCTGTATTGTACCAGATCTCACTCCTCTTCGCCCCCAGCAGCAAAATCTCCCTCTTATTAACAATCAACCTCTCCAGCGGATCTGGGAAAGCTGCCTTGGCAGCAAAATAGAGCCCATCGAACGACGTACTCCCAGCCAGCGTAGATCCAAAGAAATTGGAGTTCAGAAATCCCCAAACAATGAACGTGTCCAGCGTGTCAACTGAGGTCGCCCCCGTAAAGATCCCAGTCGTATCATTAATCACCGAGAATACATTCCCCATCAACTGAATAAAATATCCATTCGCCGTCCCATCCACAAGCATACACGTCACGCCATTATCCGTCATAATCACCGGTCCACTAATAGAGCCAATAGTCCCAATTGCACTCAAATTCATCCCATTATCCAGATAATAGACTGTCGCGCCAATGACCACATACGCCCCATTGGAGTCCGTCCGACTCCAGATCCCTCGCACCTGCGTCAGATTGGCCGGGTCATTCGTTATGAATTGCAATCCAGGCCGCTGGTAATGGGTCATCGGGACGAGCGCAAACTCCTTCGGGTTAATCTCCGGATAGAGATTAATCGCCCTCGTGCAGCTCGCAATATTGGAGCGTGCCGAGTAAGCGCCTCCGACTAACGGCATCCTCATATCAGTCCAACCAACCTTTCATGTGAATTGAAAATCTCCAGAAAAAAATTCCTATTCTCACCGCATACGTCTGGCCCCAATATATCCCATACCCGCCGTCGTTCCTCCACCAGTAACCTGCGCAATCAGAAAAACACTCTTGGAGGCATTCGTATTGACCCTACACCTTCCAGTCGGTATAAAGAATGCTCCAGACTGCAATCCACCTTGACTCTGAAACATTGCTGCAGTCCCATTCAACACATTAGCCGTAGTCGGCAATGCAGCACTCGTATTACTTACCCCCACAATCACCTGCGATGGACCATTCTGCGCAGTAAAATAGACCACGCCAGACACGTCCCAATCACCCGCTGTCAGTGCCAGCGTAGCAATATTGGTCGGCGTTCCGCTCGTAATACCTACTCCAACTGTCACCGACGCAAACAGCACCTCTCCCACACACCCAGCCGGAGGATTATCTCCCGCTACCGATCCCAGCAGGTTCAGCACCCCCGTCATATTCACGCCGCCAGCCTGCGGCACCTTCGTATCCGAATACTGTTTGGTGACAGCGCCGAGCGGCGCAGTCGGATCGCCGGACAGCGTCAGAAGCCCGGACATGATGTCGCCAGACTTCGACACCTTATTGCCGTCCGCTGGATGCACATGATCCGCTCTGGCCCACGTGATCCCCGTCCCAACCGCTGCTGTCCCCGCCATCAGCGGAACAGTAGTGGAAGGCCCCGGCACAGCAGCATCCACATACTGCCTCGGAGTCGCCATCAACGCTGTCGTCGGATTACCATTGAGCGTCAGCGGCCCTCCCATCGTATCGCCAGACTTCGACAGCTTACTCGGATCCGACGGATGCTGATGGTCCCCCCTCGAATAAACTGCCGATGTCCCTGCCGACCCAGCCCCATCCGGTGCAGGCACCGTATTCGACCCAGCCGGAACAATGGGAGCTGGTACAAAAATACGCGTATCAGTCCCCAGAACAGCCGTATTCCCCGTATCCGTACTCACCGCACTGGGTCCGGCTGGACCTTGCGGTCCAGCCGGTCCCTGTGCTCCCGTATTCCCCGTATTCCCAGTCGGCCCAGCCAGTCCCTGCGGTCCTTGCTGTCCAATCGGACCCTGCGGACCCTGCGCCCCAGTCAGCCCAGTATTCCCAGGCGGTCCCTGCTGTCCAGCCGGGCCTTGCGCTCCCGTCAGTCCAACATCTCCCTTAGGACCTGCTGGGCCCTGTGGCCCAGCAGCTCCCACTCCGCCATCTTGCCCGGCGGGACCAGGCGGTCCCGCCACTCCAGCCGACCCAGGTGTTCCCTGCGCCCCAGCCGGACCAGCAGGCCCAATTGTCCCAGGCGCTCCTGATGGTCCCTGCAACCCAGTCATGCCAGGATTTCCCTGGTCTCCCTTCGGTCCAGCCGGTCCTTGAGGCCCCGTATTCCCTGGAGGCCCACTCGGCCCAACCGGTCCCTGCGGGCCTGGAGGCCCAACACCTCCCTGACTTTCGTCCAACACAACCCAGTCGCCACTCTGCATCCCATAGACCTGCCCATCCACAGGCGCAGTCACCGGATGACTATCAGCCTCAGCAGCCAGCGTTTGTAAATCCAGTCCGGTCGGCATCACCGGCCCAGTAGAGACGTTGAAGCTCGGATACTTCCCAGTAACTGTCATCTTAGCCTCCTCTTGCTTAATTGATCAATCAATTAAGCAAAGACCATAACACTTGCCTTAGCTGATGGCACCGTCGGAACATTATTCGTGAGTGCATCAAAAATTGCCTCGTTTGAAGTCCCACCACCAATTGTACTTGTTGCATTTCCATTTATGAATGTAGCATTATTTTGAAGCACGCTGACACTCATTCCAGCTACCCAAGTGTTAGCTGCCCAAGCCCCGCCTGAAGTCCCAAAATTGGTAATAAAACTAAAGCCTGTAGGTGGAGTGCCTCCACCAGCCACCGTCCCAACTAAAAACAATAAGAGGTCATTCGGACTAGACGTACTAATACCAGTGAATGATGGCGTCCAAGTTGGAGTTGGTGCCGACTGCGCTGCTGGAAGACTGGCATTGGCATCAAATGGCGCGGTCGGACTTCCACAACCAGAAACAAAGACTAAACAAGCAGCAACATCATCATATGTACCAGCCATATTCACAGTAATAGAATACCCAGACAGAGCACCAGTACCATGTGCCCACCACAACTCCAAATCACCTGTTGCGGTACCTTTCGACCTTTTGCGCAGCCTCCAAGTCATACCGGCACTAGTAATAGAAGACACAGTAGCTGCTGACGAACCAGCATTTTCATTATAAATCGCTATCAGAGCAATATAATCTGTTTGTGTTGTAGAAACACCAGTAAATGAGAAAGAGGCGAGGTTTGTCCCAGCTGCGCCATAAACCTCATGCGTAACTGGACTAGACGACGCAACCGATCCCCATGCTGTAAAACCAGCTGGGATTGCACCAACGAACGGTCCAGAAAAGTTAGCAGTCCACACGTTCCCCGCCACACCAGCCTGTCCAGCCAGCCCATTTCCAAACGTGACAAACGGCACATTTCCCCCACTCGTCATCGGTATCCCACCAGGGCCAGGGACAGCTGGATTGTGATTAGAAGTGCCGTTCCAGAGCCCCGACGGGCACAGACGAAACCAGCACAACTGATCCGTAAAATCTACTGCAACACCAATCACATTCCCTGAAGTCCTTGCCCCAATCGAGTATCCAGTATTCCCTCCAGGCCCCGCCATAATAGTACCTGTCCCAGTATGACCTACAGCCATACACATAGAACCACTCGTAGCAGCCGTACTTATCCCTGCATAAGTCGCCGCCGTGCTACCAATCCCCACTCCAACTCCAGCCCCTCCCGTAAAAGTATTAAGTGTAACCTCAAAATAAAGCTTCCCAGCAGAAATCGCATTCGCAAAAGCAACATGCGCCCCCTGATTAGTCGAAGTCGTCCCAGTATTAGTCGCAGTCAGATTGCCATTCGAGAGGTTAACCGCCGCAACAGTAACTGGGTCCCAATTCATTCCAGAAGCAATAACAGTAGATGCGAGTGCATCGAAAATTGCCTCGCCAGCAGCTGCTCCAAATGTATTAGTTAGTGCTGCTCCATAAGTGAAAGTTGCACCACTCTGAATAGGCACAACAGCCTGTGCATCCATGCGACAGGCTGCAGCCCATGAACCACCTCCAGTAGAACCAGTCGCTATATTCGTAAAACCAACCGCTGGTGTACCGCCACCACTCACCGTCCCTGTAAGAAACAGTAGTAAATCATTACCTGTACTTGTATTAACCCCAGTGAATGAAGGCGTCCACGTTGGAGTCGGCGCAGATTGAGCTGCCGGAAGACCAGCATTGGTATCGAACGGTGCAATCGCACTCCCACAACCAGAAATGACAGCTATGCAACATGCACAATCATCATACGCTCCAGAAAAATTCACAGTAACACCGTAAGTTGTAGATGCCAATGTAGCATGTGCCCACCATAACTCCAAACCACCAGTTACACTACTATTAGACCTCTTGCGCAATGCCCAAGTCAGTCCAGAGCCAGCGCCAGTACCAACAACAGAAGTAACCGTTGCCGCTGCCGATCCAGCATGTTCATTATAGATGGCCAAAAGAAGAATATAATCTGTCTGCGTCGTTGAAATACCACTAAACGAAACAGCAGGCGTGTTAGTTGCGCTGAAATTGAACGTTTCATGAGAAACAGGAGCCACGAGCTATCGTCCTCCTTTGGAGGACGGTAGCTCAAAGATATTATCAGAATACATTCCTATACCCTCTTCGCCAAAATGGTAATTCCCACATCCGCCAGCGTGCTATCACTCGTCGACGGAGCGACGAGTGATAGCACATCACCCACCGCTATACTGCCACCAGCCCCAGCCAATGTTGCAGACGTATGCGATGCAGGAGTAATAGTGATTGTCCCTAGCGCAGTCGTCACTCCAGCCGAAATTTTATTCAACGTGAAAGTTGCATTAGCAGTCGCCTGCGTAGCGTCATAAACAACTGTCCCCGCCAGCGCAGCCGCAACTGTCAGAGCCATCGCCGCCGGAGCGTTAACCATCGCCCCATTCGCCGGGACGCCCGGAAACGCAAAACTGATCGGAACACTCTGCACTTCAGCTGGCAGCATCGCATACGTAATAGCCCCTGTAACCGCATTGGCCAAAACAAAAGCAGTCGTCGCAATACTACTTGAATTATCCCCCAACAGTGGAGTCGGCGCAGTCGGGTTCCCCGTCAATGGCGGACTATTGAGCGGGGCATAATTCATATTAGAGGCCCCAGTTACTAACCCCTTCGCGTTGACCGTAATTCCCTGAAAAGTTCCCACATTCACATTCACATTGGCCAGTGTCGCCGTAATATTTGTGGTCCCCAACCCAGTCAAATCACCACCCAGCGTAATAACCTGATTACCCGTCAAGAAGGTCGCAGTCGCAGCAGCCCAATCCGTCAAATCCCCATGATTGAGCGTGACAATCCCCGTCTTCCCTGCCACACTCGAAACCAAATTACTCGACGGCACAACTACCCAGCTAGCATTCTGCCTCCCATACAAGTTCCCATTGGAGGGGGCGTCCGGTATCCCGCCCCCTCCTTGAAGCATATCCTGCACCAGCTGCTGCAGATCTTGGCCGGTTGGCATAAGCCGACCAAAACTAGTATTGAAGCTAGGGTACTTCCCAGTCGAACTCATTCTCGTGCCTCAGGCGAAGTCGGCGACCTGCTTCCACACACCCACAGTCATACACACAAACAGGGACGTATGCCCCGCAGCCAGCGCAACAGCAGCCGTCCCCGCATTCGGTGTCGTAACTCCGTGCGGGATAATCACATCCGTCAGCGAGTTATTCTGCGAATTGCTCTGCAGATTGAACACATTCATACTTGCCGCACCACCATTATAAACCCAGCTCCAGGCATTTATAATGGCCGGTGGCAGCACCACGGAGTCCGCCGCCGTAGCGCAGACATCTACCTCATTAAACCCCAGATTGAGCGGAGTCGCAGCAGCGACTCCACCGCCCGCATGAGCCACAATACCATTCACGCAGCCCAGCACCATGTTGAAGAACTTCGACATCTCTGTCGCATCTATCAACCCCGACCCTCTCCCCGTCTGAAGAGAGGGCAAATAAGCCAGATGAGACCTTGCCATTAGTCATTCTCCTCGGCTTCGCCGAGGAGAATGCCTAAGAGACATCTCATCGGCCAGCCCGTAAACATTTTATGCGTTGTCGGCGACCTGCTTCCAGATACCCTGTGTGGTGCAAATGAACAGGCTCACATGCCCATTCAGCAGCACCAACCCAGTCGCACCCGCAACCAGCGCCACCGACCCATGCGCCACAAACTGATCCAGCGCATTATTGTTGAACGGATTGGCCTGCGCCACAATCTTCATGGACAGCCCAGCCGCCGTGTTCTGTGCATTCACATAAACACTGCTCCCCATCACAGCAGGCGGCATCACAACGGAGTCACCCGTCGTAACCACCGTATTCACCTCATTCATTCCCGTTGACAGCAACGGCGTGAGCGGAGTGAGCGCACCACCAGCCAGCGCCACAATGCCATTCGTGACTGGGTTATTCGGAAGCGTATAGACTGACATCTCAGTTCCTCTCTCAGTAAGACCTATCCGAGAATATGTTATATATTCCCGGCCTACTCAACTCCTGTGGCAGGCTAAGTTGAGCAATCTGCACAGAAGTATTCTTGATCGCCGCTCTCGCACCCTTCGCAAGATCCGGCAGCTGATCTCCAGGAAACGTCCTCATCCCATAATGCGGCCTCAGCCGTACAGCCAAATTCAGATAAAAAGCATTAAAGTAAATGAACGGCAGCTCAATCAAATCCTGCGTCGTCACAAACTGAAGTGGAAGCTGATCCCTAACAACCACACCAACACCATAAATAGAATTAGTAGGCAAAGGATACAGAAAAATTCTGCCAAGCGGCCAAGCCGGATCATAGTAATACGCTCCTGGAAAACTCACCATCCCCTTAAGCGCAATCCTAGAATAGTCCTGCATCGCATCCAGCGCATACAGCGGATAGTCAATCGGAATTCCTCCCCCGGTTGAAGGCTGCCTTAAAAAGGCAGCCTTCAACCTTCGTGGAGCTACTGATTTAGATTGCGTCGGTGTCACGGTCGTATTGTCTGGTCCAGTCTCAAACCCTCCCAGCGTCCCTGCTCCCGGCCCAATTGGAAAATAGTAGACTGGGTGACTCGGCGTCCCCATATCTGGATCAGTTGGCAGCAGTGCAGTATTCACCTGCGGCACTGTTATAGTCCTTGTCCTCCAGACTATAAAAGTGTCTTCCCCCCACTCCTGCAACATCCACTGCAGCCTCGCCCAAGCGTCCGCAATCTCCTCTCCCGTCGGACTCTGACCCTGCCCGACTGCACCGCACTCCTTCAGCGCAGCCATACAAATGTCATTGACCGAAGTCGCGAGAGGAGTTAGCTGGGACATTTACGCAGCCTTCCCTGGTGCAGGCCCAGCCTTGGCAGGCTGGGCCTGCGGAGCTGTTGCCTCAGCCAGTTTCTTCTCCAGCTCGGCAATCCGCTCTTGCTGAAGCTCCGCGTGAGTCTTGGGTGGCGCCTTCAGATGAGTCTCAGGATTGGCCCTCAGCGCTTGCGCCTCTGTAAAATGCCAGCCCTGTGCTACCATCTCAGCTTCCTGAGCCTCACTCTCCACAATGATATTCTTCACCCCCCACACCGCTCCCGCATATTTCGGCTTCCCTGTCTCATCAAAGACCGGCCGACTATCCCGGTCCGTAACCAGAATACCCTGGTTAATGCAATGCAGCTCCCCCTTGGGATGATACAGCATCTTCGGATACTGCACCGGCCCCTCATAAATGGAGAGCCCATCATTATTGATTGCCTGGACATTAGCCTTGTTCGTCTCAAACAGTCCTCTATCCTCCATCGAATGATAGATGGAGTAGACTTTATTCATCCGGTTCCTTGCCATTACTTCTTCTCCTTGTGTCTTTCAGCCCTGGTCATCTCCCCTCTCTTCACGCCCTTCGCCGTAGCCTTATTCGTTCCCTTCTTCAGCTCTCCAGCTTTCTGCAGCGTGCTGGTCGCCACAGCCCATGGATTAACTCCCGGACTGCTCTTCTTGATCGCCTTAACAGCGTCCTCCAAAATCTTGGGCATCTCTACCTCCTCGTCGGCGGAGCCTTCGGCGGCGGAGCAGGAGTAGCAGGCTTCTTCACCTCCACAGACTTCTGCACACTCACCGTCGCCGTCGTCGTAGTCTTTGTCTCCGGCTTCGGCTCCGGAGCAGACTCCTGTCTCTTGATGGGTGGCGGCATACCCCTCGACGGCAGCTCTTGACTCGGTCCTTCTGGACCCCCCTGATCCGGCCTCTGAGGCGGCTTGGGCGGATCTAAAATCCCAGGCGGCTTAGGCGGGTCCACAATTCCAGGCGGCTGATCCCGCTCCATGCTAGGATGCGGCCTGAAGCCATTCCTCGTCGCTTCAGCCCTTTCCTCCGCATCAAACACAATACACTCCCTATTCCCATCATAGAGCATCATCGGATACTTTGCGCCAACTTCCGGCATGTCCTCCTCCTCTTCCTTGGGAGGCCAGAATTGGCCTCCCATCTCTTCCAGAAGACGCAGCCACTCGTCCTGACTTTCCGAACCAGGACGAGGTGCCTGTATCTTCATATCACGTCTGCAACCACGACGGCCCATTCCGGCCTGATCCACAGATACCCATACAGCACGTCAAGCCGGGTAATCAGCTGATCAGTGCCGATGAAGTAATCCGTAATCATCCTCATGGACACGCCATCAAACTGCTCACGCGCAACCGCATGCACGCCCTCTGGAGTCTCCAGATCCGCAGTCGCCAGCGTCACTGCCTCCGGAGCGAACACAAAATTCTTCCGATAGACAGAGGACGGTGCCAGTCCATTGGTCGGATTGACAGCCGCTCCATTCGCCGGGCTTGCCGTCACCGTCTGATACTGCACCGGCAGCCCACCACTTGGAGGCACAACAGCCGGATACACATTCAGCGTAGTCCCGCCAACTGCGAGCGGAGCCGTCACGACAAACTGCTCCAGCTGCCCAGTCGTCTGCTTGGTGATCCTATTCACCTTAAACACACCAGCAATAGTGACAATGTCGCCCACCGCCAGCGTGCTCGCAGCCGCCGTAACCGTAATCGCCAGTCCAGTCTGATTGGCTCCATTGACCGTGAGCGAACCTTGCGCCATGGTCCCAGACGTATGGGTGATGACGGTCTGGTCCTTCATCCAGATGAAACCGAGCGCATCATACATCCGCCCAGTCACATACTGCCGTCCGATCTCCGGCGCCGGATTGAGCAGTCCAGCCAGCGTGGCAACCATTCTGGCCTCAGTGACCGGATTATTAACCACCTTCCGGTTCTCAATCGGCCCCGAGTTGTTATCCAGGTTGGCACCCGCAAGCAGATAGGTGGCTGCAATGGGGCTCAGAACGTTGTTGCTCGCGTCCTGATTGGCCACAAAATTGCAGATCCCGCCCTCAGCCCCCGACATAAGATCCGCCGCAACTGACCCAGCCAGGTTATTCACCGCCGGAGCCAAAATCCTCCGGGAGAAGTCATCCAAGCTGAGAGTCCGCTCCTGTGTCGTGAACTGCACATCCACGTGCTTCTGCGTCGCCATAGTAAGCGTCGTATTCTGCTCCGCAGTATCCTGCACACTCAGCGCAGGCCCCGTCGTCACAATATAGTCGTTCGGGAGCCTGATCCTCAGCGTATTGCCGATCTTGGCCCCCGCCACCGCAAAGGAGTCATCATACTGCATATCCACGTTCTGCAGAAACGCATTGCTATTCTTCCAGAGTCTGACCGCCTCTCTTGTGATCAGATTAATAGTGAGTAGGGTATTAGCCATCATAGCCTCCGTCCTTCGGCCGGAGGCTCGAAGGAGCAGCCAGTAACGGCAGTAGAGCGACTACCAGATAGCTCTACAGGGTTTCGCTTTGCTAAACCCTGTCACAGGGATCACAGTTCCCAGGGACTGACCAGGAGGCAGGAGCCATGGTCTCTCCGACAGGACCTTCCGGTCCAGAAACTTCAGTCTTTCCAAGTCGCCGCCTTCACGGCCCACATTTGCGCTCCCTGCGCCTCGGTAATTGCAACCGACCAGAGCCGCTTCTTCTCGCCACTCGCATCAGGACTATTCCGATATTCATCGCAGATATCGATAATCCGTGCATAGAGCGCTTTCAGTTCACTCACAAGCGGATCACCGCTCGGGTTAAAGGTCAGACCAACAGCCTTCTGACCAAAAGTCAACTCCCGTTCCTGCTCCATCACCTAATCCTCCTCTCAGCCGCCTGTTTGTTCCGCGCATTCATCCAGTCGTCAATCTTCATCTCAGCCCCCCTCTCTGGATCATCCGGCTTCGTCGTCGTCACCGGGCTTGTGCTCCCAATTGGCCTAATCGGCTTAGGAGCCTTACTCGGGTCCGTTGTCTTCCCCTCCGCCAACTTCCCAACCTCCATAGCCATCTTCATCGGGCTCATCCCCAGCACCCTCGACGCCGCATTCAAATCACCTCCCAGCTTATAAATAATTGCCTCAGCATCCCCCGTCTCCAATGCGGCCTCCAAGAACAGATTATACTGCTGCAGACTCCGGGCGTCCGTCTGGTCCACCAGCTGGGTCAGCCCACTCAACTTAACCTGCCAATCCGGATACTTGCTCGCCCCCCTATTCGCAGCCTCATTACACCTTGTATTGAAAGCCGTCT
>Ga0210406_10001242_pt1 | contig 32053 bp, 19 predicted proteins | sample IncBWC30MmetaG_FD_155454 | JGI IMG/M metagenome (GOLD analysis project Ga0210406, IMG submission 155454) | Forest soil microbial communities from Barre Woods Harvard Forest LTER site, Petersham, Massachusetts, United States - Inc-BW-C-30-M | ecosystem: Environmental > Terrestrial > Soil >... | reverse complement strand
CCTTCACACGCTTTGCTGCGGCATAACGCACCAGCTCTGGCACATCGACATTGCCGCGTAGCTTCGTGATGTCTCGACCATCGGCCCAGCCTGCGTCGAGCAGCATATAGGGGAAGCCGGATTGCGCGGCGAAGTCTACATAATATTCCATGTTCTTCGTGGTGTATGCCGCCTTGCCGTCAGGTCCGATATCTCCTGCCCACCAGTTCCACGAAGCCTTTCCCGGATGAATCCAACTCGTATCTTGAATTCGATTTGGCGAATTGAGGTCCGAGATCATGGTGGACTCCATCAATTTGCCAGGCTCGTCTGCGACCAACAGAACTCTCCACGCAGTATGGTGCGGCAACGATCCCGTGACGGCGAGATTTGGGCCATCGAATCGTGGCGAGAGTTTTGAGACGAACCAATGTCCAGCCCAGTTTCCTGACGGATTAGTGACGTACATTCCAGGGTTGTCTTCAAGGTCGGCTTCGGTAAGCGTCATCCAAGCAGTCCCTGGAGAGTGCATGAGCAATGGCATACCAATCAGGAAGCTACTCGATACTCCTCCCTGGTTGCTGAAGGCCGTAACGGGAAGCTTTACGTACTCGCTCTCATAGCTGCTCCGGTAGTTCGGAAGCTCCAAGGCCCAGGTCATTGCATCCGTACTGATGCGGAACTCCGTATCCTCCTGTTTTAGACGAAGCGTTTTGATTGCATCCTGCGCGGGGAGTACATAACGAAAGGCAATCCCGTCGTCATAGGCGCGGGCCTCAATCAGCAGCGACCGCTTTGCTCCACCACTTTCGACAGTACGCAGTAGCAGGTTGTTGTACTGGTCGTGAACGTCGCTGACCTTGCCCGCCACCAACGTATAGTCATCGCTCCCTTTTCCAGGCGTACTCTCGATGATTTGCACGTCGCTTCCCAGCGCCGGCAGCCCGTCCAGTTCGAGAGCCAGCGCAGACTCATCGAGCAAAGGCTTTCCGCGAAACGTGATGGAATAGACCAGCTTGCCGCCCGTTCCATTTGATTCTTTGCCCGCCACCGTAGCGAATCGCATCACGAGCCGCCGATCGGGAGACGAAAGGCTGACCGGGCTCGACTGCGCAAGCATTGTCTGAGCCAAGACCATAAAGGACGCCAGAACGAGACACCTGCTTCTAAAGCACCAACGCATGGAGTACAGCCTTTCTCAAAACACAACCTCGTTAGGACCCATCGAAGCTCTTTGCACACCGGAACGAGGCGCAGAGACGGCAAGATAGAGTGAAGGGTGCCGCGAACGCGGCTCCCTTCGCTCTATGAATTCACCTTCGCGTCATGATCTTCAGACTCATGCCCGCTAGAACTGATATTTCAACGACAGTTGGAAGAAGCGGGCATCCGGCGTGTTGTTTTGGAACGTCTTTGGACCGGTTATATTGCCCGCGTTTGCGTTATTGTTCGTAGTGGACGAATTCGGATTCGCTAAGGTTGGATGATTGAGAACGTTGAACCCGTCGGCGCGGAACTGGAGGTACTGCTCATGCCACGTCGCAAAGTTCTTGAACAGAGACATGTTTACGCCATAGTACCCAGGCCCGTAAATCTGATTGGACTTCCCGCCAAGGTATTGGATCACAGTAGGAAGATCCGTGACTGGTGTCGTGATCAAATTGCCTGGTAAAGGGTTAGCAAAGGCGCAAGGGTTATACCAGTTCGTACGGTTTCGCACCGAAGTCGGACAATCGGCGGCTGTCAGCGCGGTATTGGATGGATCTGGCGAACCACCCGGCGAGAAGGGAGCGCGCACTACGTTGGCCCTCCTGCTATCGGTCGCCCCGGCAGCTCCGGTGTTGTTCGCATAGACGGTGAAAGGCGTTCCACTCTGGGCGACCCAGGTCAGACTTGACGACCATCCACCCACGATCTCGTCGGCCCACACAGAATGGTTCAAATAGGCCCGCCCTTTGCCAAATGGGAGAAGATAGTTGCCGTTCAATGTGAAGCGATTGCGGACGTCGTAGACCGAGTTGGTGAGTTCATCGATGAGTGGAACGAGGGCTCGTTGGCGATCCCCGATTCCGGACGACAGACCACCGGCAGAACCAGTGTCATCCATCGCGTGTGCCCAGGTGTAGGTAGCGAGAAAACTCAGGCCATGGGATGCACGCTTTTCCGCTTTCGCCTGCAGTGAGTTGTATGTGCTCACGCCACCATAGTGGATCGTGCCGATACCGCCAAGATCGGGGAAAGGCTGATATTGCTGCGTGCTGGTTCCCGCCGGATAGAGTGCCCGAACCGCATTCGGATCGGCATACGTACCCAGGTGGCGCGAGGAATTTCCAACGTAGCTGATGGTCGCCGCAAGATTCGGCGTCATCTGGCGTTGAAACGACAGGTTGTAGTTCATCGTGTACGGCGTCTTGATCTGGCGATCGACAGCGTGGAAACCAGGGTTGCTGACCGCGTTCAGAATGCCATTGCCGAGGTAGGCCGACATGCCCGATTCGAGGGTAATTCCGTTCGATGGGCAATTCCCGAGAGAACAGGATTTGGGGTTGATGTTGATCTGGCTCCGGAAGGGAAAGTTGTCGCCGATGTTGGTACCGCCATTGCTCTCCAGTCCTCCATAGAAGATGCCGTAGGCGGCGCGAACCACAGTCAACGGATCCAGTTGATAGGCAACACCGATTCTTGGCGCGAAGTTCGTCAACTGACCGCTTGTCAGACGCTCGTTATCGATATATTGAACTCCGACGTGGTCTTTCGCCAGAATCCCTGGATATACGCTTCCCAGGTTGATCGTGCTCTCAATCTTCTTGGGGAAGATCACGGTACCGGAACCACTTGCAATCCCAAGTGAGTTGAAATCCGGAATGAAGTTCTCCTGGCTACCGGAGTTTTCCTTGAACGGCTCATAGTAGTCGTACCTTACGCCCAAATTAAGGGTCAGGCTTCTGGTGACTTTCCAATCGTCCTGCAGGTAGAAGGAGTCGTACCACTGAGCGTCATTCACGTTCGGAGCATTGGAGATCGCACCGGTGTTCATCTGGTCGGCGAGAAAGTCTGCGATACCCGAACCCGTAGTCGCGCTCACCGCAGGATCGCTTGTATACAACCCGGTGAAGTAGTAGTTTCCAAGGTTCGAAGGAGCATACCGGTAGAAGAACCGAATCGCCTGAAATGAGACGCCCGCCTTCAGCGAATGATTCCCCAATGTCTTGGATACGTTGTCGAGTATTTGATACACGTTCTGAGACTCATTGGATGTACCCTGCGAACCCCAGTTGCTGATGCCATAGACTATGCCCAGCGGCAGACCACCCTCGTTCGGCGTGAATGGAATCCCGCCGAGGCCTAGGGTAGGAGCCAGATTGGTATTGGCGTTCGGCTGAAGGAAGGAGAATCGGCCAGCATTGAAGCTGAAGCGGAACTCATTGGTCAAAGTTGGACTGAAGATGTGCGTCTCGCTGCCGACAAAGTTTTGCGCCAAGTTAACGTCGTATTCCCCGCCATATCCGCTGCCGTCGAGAGGATTGCCAAGCGGAAGGCCATTCTGAGCGATCTGGTGGACATAGCTGTAGCGCACATACGCCTGGTCCCTCGAACTGATGTTCCAATCCAACCGCTGGTCCCACTGAATCGTATTGTTGTGCGTGGGGGTGTTGACGATGTAGTTATTGACTGTCTTTCCGCCGTTCGCATTCGGCATCGGATAAAGCTTCAGAATATTCTGTGCGACCGGATTAATCTGCCCCTGGCAGAAGACGTTGTTCTGACCGTTGCACGACAGCTTATTGGCTGCGCCCCCTCCTGAATTCGGCTGATAGAGCTGGACGCTCTGACCGTTGAGGTTCGTACTAAGCAATTCAGAAAAATTCCCCTGCCTCATCAGCGCAGTGGGCACGCTGTAAGTTCCTGGATTGCTAAATGCAATACGATTGGCTTCGATATCACCAAAGTAGAAGAGCCTGTTCTTCAGAATGGGGAAACCGAGCGTAGCTCCGAACTGATTCTCGTGGTAAGGAGGAATCGTCAGAGCGTTCCAGTTTTTCGCGTCCAGGCTTGTGTTGCGAACATACTCCCAGACGCTTCCGTGTATTTGATTGGTACCCGATTTGATGCTCGCGCTCAACACCGCGCCGGCAGAGTGCCCGAACTCCGCACTGAAATTGCTGGTTTGAAGACTGAACTCCGAGAGCGCATCGGGTGGAGGCCGGATAATGTAGCTGGAACCATTTAGAAAGTCGACGAGATTCGTATTGTTGTCAACACCATCCAGGATGAAGTTGTTCTGTTCCGCACGCTGTCCATTCGCTACAAAGTCGCCTGTCCCCGAACCACGGGTATTTCCGAACGGAGGTGCGACGCCTGCGGTCAGTTGAGCGATGTACACAAAGTTGCGACCATTCAGAGGAGTATTGTTGATGGTCTCGCTGCTGATGACCTGCGCTACTGAACTTGTCTGTGTCTCAAGCAATGGCGGCGCCTGCGTTACCGTCACCGTGTCCGACACCGCACCCAACTTGAGGGCGATTGGGATGCTCAACCTCTGTTGTGCATCGAGGTGAAGGTTCTCCTGCCTGGTCGTCTCGAAGCCCTGCGCCGTGACGCTCACGGTGTAATTGCCAATCTTCAGCGGAGAAAAAACATAGAAGCCGCTTCCGTTCGTAGTCCCCTGCAGCACCAGCCCTGTATCGGTGTTCTTCACCGTAACCTGAGCATTCGGAACCACTGCGCCGCTGCTGTCCTGCACGACGCCCGTGATCGCGCCTTGATCGACCTGGGCCCCCGCAACTTGAACAGCAAACAATACCCCAAATAACAACGTCACCAATTGTCCATAGCACTTGGATCTTTCACAACTCTTCTGCAATTTTCGATTTGTCATCTGAGTGCCCTTTCCACTTGTCCATCTCATTGCTCTCATAACCGTCGGCCTCTTTAGAACGGAACGCGACACTGAAATCATCTAGTCAGGCAGTCGAACCTTGTGACGGAATAGTGTACGTTACCGGAAAACACACTATTCCTCACAAGTAAAACCTGTCAAGTGGAATTGTCGGTATCCATTTATCTCCTTTAACAGGCAACTTATGGGAAGTTAAGACATCTCGAGACCGATGACGTGTACGTTCCTCTAAATCGATCAGAATCGAGGCTTACAGGCCCATCCTCCACGGACATCAGGAGGTGTCTCCGCGGATAGCACAAATGCACGCCAAACAAATCTAGGAGTGGATGGACCACGCGGCACGGCATCATTGGCAGACTGCGTTCCACAGCGTCGATTCTGTAACCGACAACGAAGGAAATGAGACTAGCCAGGACGGGCCGTCCTAGTGCCCTGTCGCAGAGACAACGTTAGTAGATACACGCGAGATGCTCGGTAGCCGTGTGCAGTGCCGCTATGGAAATGAACTTGTGAGACGCACCTTCATCGGTAACGACTTCACTGCGACAGGCCACTAGTCCAGGGAGAGTGTCCGGCGCTCGATCTCCTCGAGGGTCCGGGCCTTCGTCTCCGGCACAAAGACGAAGATGAACACTGCGCCCAGCATGCAGACCGCTCCATACCCCCAAAAAGTACCGGAGCTACCGAATGCTCGATTGATCAGCGGAAAAGAGTAGGTCAATGCAAAGGACGCTACCCATAATGCGCCTACCGCTACGGAGACAGCCTGGGAACGAACTCTGTTGGGAAATATCTCAGAGATCAGCACCCAGGTCACGGGAGCCAAGGTGAGTGCGTAGCACGCGATCGCGCTGAGGGTAAGTACCAGGACTGCGCTGCCGTGCCATCCTTCGCGGTAAGCAATTCCGGATAAAAGGTGCGATAGCCCAATGCCCAGGCAACCAAGCAGCATCATCGGCCGTCGTCCAACCCGGTCGACGATCAACATGGCGACGACCGTGAAGACTAGATTGATGGCTCCCGTGATCACGATGTTGAGAAAGATGTCATTTGCTCCGTAACCTGCGCTTCGATAGATCTCAGCAGCGTAGTTAAAGAGTATGTTGATGCCTGTCCATTGCTGAAGCACAGCGAGAGCTATACCGATCAGCACTATCTTTCGAACCCCCGGCAGCCAGAGCTCTGTCCAGGAGGATTTCATGCCCGCCTCCGTTTGCAACGTCCTCTTGATGTTGGTCAGCTCACTCAGCGCGTAGGAGAGGCCACCAATCCTGGTAAGAACGTCATAGGCCAAATCGTCACGGCCCTTAGCCAGCAGCCATCGTGGACTTTCGGGGATCGAGAGCGAAGTGAACGTAAACACGACCGCCGGCACAACCACGGCGCAGAACATCCAGCGCCATCCGTACTGAACATTCCACGTCTGCAGGAACACGGCATGACTTATGTGATCGGGGATTGGGCGGGCGATCTGCCAGTTTGCAATCTGTGCCAGAAGAATACCAAGAACAATCGCAAACTGATTCAGACTGACCAGTCGACCGCGTATCGACGCCGGGCTGATCTCGGCGATATACAACGGAGAGATATTCGAGCTCATCCCGATGGCAGTACCGCCCATAATCCGCCAAAAGACAAAGGCGGAGAAAGAATAGGACCAACCAGTCAACCCCGAGGAGACAGCAAACAGAACCGCCGAGACGAGAAGGACTCGTTTGCGGCCAAAACGCTCCCCGGCGTAGCCGGCCAGGAAGGAACCTGCAAAACATCCAACGAGAGCACAGCTATTCGCCCAGCCGATGAGTTGTTCCGAGGTGAGTTGAAAATAGGCCTCGTAGAATTGGCGAGCCCCTCCGATCACGACCCAGTCGTAGCCAAACAGCAGTCCGCCCATCGCTGCCACCAATGCGATCGTCCAGAGATAGACAGTAGTCTTGGCTTTGACCGCCGAAGCGTCGATACTCGGTGAGGCTGGAACAATTTGCATTGTTATCTCACTGCCAGTTCGATCGCTGACAACAGATCCGCGGCGCCGGAATGATTCGCGTCAAGCTCACGGACCTCCTCCAGCATGACTGTTCCTTCCGCAAGACGGTTTAACCCCAGCAGCGCCTGCGCACGAAGGAACGTCGCGGAAATCCTTTGACGCAGAACGAGATCCTCCTCGAAAAGCAGCATCGTGGGCAAAGATGTCGCAAAATAATCGATCTTCGGAGTCTGCCGTTCTAACTCCAGAGAGTAGTCGAATATCTCCTGGAATACCTTCTTTGCCTCGCCGTTCCTGCCAAGACTGACGAGAGCCTGTCCACTCCAGTACGTTGTGTCCGAGATCGAATGAACCTGCATCTGCTGGAAGTCTCCACGATGCTTTGCCGCACGCTCCCAGTGTAAGAGCGCCTGGGCGTTCTCCCGATTTGCCGCATGGGCCACTCCCAGCCAGTAGTCGATCATGCTGAGGTTCATCAACAAATGCTTGGCTTCACCGATGCTCTCGGGCAGGTTCCAGGCTGCCTCGAATCTGCGAATCGCAGTGGACGGATCTTTCGCCGCCAACGCCTTCTGGCCGAGCAGGAGGTTGGCACGTACAAACTGCGTCAATACCAGACCTTCGCCTCCCTCCCACGGCTGAAACCGGCGGGAAAGCAGTACTGTCAATGCATCCTGCGGCCGCCCAACCTGGTTATAGAGAGTCGCTAGTTCCACAGAGAGGTCATCTCGCGACACCACCATCTCCTGCATCTGCGCAAGACCCGCAATCCGGCGTTCAGGCAGTTCCCTGGTGCGCTTCAACAACTGGTCCTGTTCATACAGGACGCGGGCATCTGCCGGAGAGCACTCCCGAGCACGGACGAACGCCTCTCTCGCTTTCTTGTCCTCGCTGCGAACGTTGTAATACGCAAAGCCAAGGTTGCGCCAGGTTGTCGGAAACTGGGAATCAAGTTCCGCAGCTCGCTCCCATAGCCGGATGGCATCTTCGTGACGCCTCCTGTCGTAGAGCAGATTCCCCAAATAATACGGAGCTCGCGCATCGTCCGGATTCTGATTCATCGCAGCTTCGAGAAGAAGAATCTCCTCGAGTCGGCTGGGAAACACGTAGACCGGATCAGCTGCAGCGGCCAACCGATATGTCTCCGCGCTTTCTCTTTCGTATCCGAGCAGAGCATACACGTGCGCCAGCGCATAAAGCTGCATGGGAAAGGAGCCGTCCTTCGTCTCGGCCGGGTCGGACGACAGGACGCCCAGGGCATCGTCCAAGAGATTGGCTCGCAGCAGATCGAGCGCCAGGTCCAGCCGCTGCTGGCCAACCCTCGGTACCATCTGGTCTGCCAGATATCGGCTCCAGAGGTCGAGCGGATCGAGCTCGCGTGTCTCCTCGACGCACCTCTCTGCCTCCGCTCTTCGCCCCAGCCGTTGCAGCACCGTTGATTTGAGATTGCGCGCATTCAGATTGTCCGCATCGGCACGCAGAGACCGCTCGATATGGTCAAGAGCTTGTGCCCATTGCTGACGACAGCAGTCGATCTCCGCGAGGCGGTGATAGGCTGGCCCCCGCCATCCTGCGTTCCATGTGGACTTGTAAAAGGCTTCATAGGCCTCAGCGACTCTGCCCTGGTAGCGCAGCGCCAACCCCAAGTTGTAGTGGGGTTCGCCTTCATAAGGATTGGGGTTCCACTCCGTCAGGCGCGAGATGGCGGTGCGAAGATACTTTTCTGCCACCGCGAACTCACCGCGTCTCAGATGCCACCGTCCGAGCGCGTGGTTCGACCGGCTATCACCCGCGTCCCGGCTGACTGCCTCAAGCCAGTATGGCTCAGGATTTCGCGTCGCGTGCCGGTACTGTTCCAGATGGAGCCCAATGAGATAGAGCTCATCGCAGGACGGAATGATCTCCGGCAGCCCCGGTTCCGTGGCGACCGCTGGAGGCGGCGCGGCAACGATCTGCGCAGGCGCATAACGAAGAAGCATCTCTTCTTCTTGACCGGCGCCAGTTTTCAAAACGAGTTCTATCTCCGGCTCATCGCCGGGGATCGGCAACTCCGCGTGCAGGGGGCGTTCCGGCCTCAATTCGCCATGCCACCTCGCAATCTCCTTGCCGTTTGCCAGCAAAGAGACCGTGGCATCGAGCAACGTGCGAGTCACAAGAAGGTGAATCATTGCCTTGCCGGGCTCTCTCTCGAGTCGGACTGCTGCATCAACATTGGCCAGGTCAGGTACACCGATCTCGCGGATCGGATACCAGAACTGACTGAAAGACTTCGTCTCACCGGGGGCAAGGAACGAGAAGTCCGGCTGGTTATCGGTATAAACGCCTGCCATCAACTCAACATAGGGTCCATCCGAGTCGGTGAGGCTGCGGTCCCAAGCGTAACCGAACTCGTGATTTCCCCAGGTCCACTGTTTTTTCCCGGGAGCTATGTGGTGATTTGCTACATGCACCATGCCGGCCTCCGCCGCATGATCGTAGCCGCCAGCAAAGTCTCCTTTCGAATTCGCGACCATGTAGCTCGTTGGGACTGGAATATTCGCGTACCAACTTAGATCGTTGGCTGGGTACGAGCCATCCGGAAGGAAACGCGCAGGCTTCTCCTCCTCGGGAACTCCATCGACAGCTCGCCGCGCATAGTCGATTCCGTAATATTGTCCCTCGCAGCGAGGAAATTCGGTGACCGCGCGCTTGGCATGGTCCGCGACAAAACGCACATCCGTCGGAAAGAAGGACTGATATCTCTCGTGGACGCGCGTCGCAACATTCGACCACCAGAGGAATGTCTGCGTATCCTGCGTCCGATTGTAGAGGCGAACCCGGACTTCAACGCACGCTTTGCCAGGACGAAGGCACACGCCGTGCATCCCTTTCATTCGCAGCATAGGGTCGTGATCGCTGCACCAGATCGTTGCCGACCCATCGGGATCGCGCTCGATCGTCAGTTCAACCGGCATGAAGGTCGCGGGCCGGTGGTGTTGCGGCCAATTGAACTCCACTCCGCCGGAGATCCAGGGACCCGCGAGACCTACGAGAGCGGGCTTAATCACGTTCTGGCGATAGAAGAAGTCGTACCCGTTGACCTTGTCCAACCCGACCTGGATTCGGCCGCCAATCTCTGGCATAATCATGAGCCGGATAAACTCGTTTTCGATGTGGGCTGCCTTCCACTCGTGAGCGTGCGGTTCCGTGTCGACTCGGTCGATCACGGGCAAAGGGTACACTCGACCACTGCTCCCTTGATACACACGCTTTTCAAGGAAGAGTGGGTTCGGGTCCGGCGCTGCCGGCATGTAAGACCGTATCCGCACTGGCTCTTCCCAGGCCTTGACGGCACCTGTCTCAGTCTGAGGCGCAGGTGGCAACTGCAACTTCGAAAACCCTGCACCCTCGATCGCGATATCCCTGTTGTCGTCAAATGCGTTCCGTTGCACCATATTCCATTCCTCGATAACGTATCGACAGCTAACAGTAGCTCCAACGCCGACAAATCGTTCCAGAACCCTTGAAAATTTGAAATCGTTTACGTTACCGTAAATCACACTCTAGGCAGCCAACGCAGCCTTTGTCAAGACCAGATCTTCGAGCTGCATTAATGTTCATCAATGAAGATAGAGTCTCTGTTGACAACCAGAGATGAGCTTTGATCGAAGTTAGATTTTGAAATATACGGCGTTGTTTATTCGATGCTGATTAATCGTGCTCGTACACGTTCCTTACTAAAATCTAAAACAGGCCTTGAACCCGTCTCACGGCAATGTGGACCTCGAGGCGGAGACCCGCGCCCTGGCCTGCCGCAACGTCTCTGCTGCGGACTCCGGAGTGATGTCCCGCTGCGGCCCTCCTAGTAGCTCAAACCCCACCATGAACTTGCGAATCGTCGCCGAACGAAGCAAGGGAGGATAAAAGTGGGCATGAAACTGCCACTCCGGGTGTTGATTCCCATCGCACGGCGCGGGATGCAGCCCCATCGAATAAGGGAATGGCGTGTCAAATACCTGATCGTAGCTCGCTGCAACGACCTGCAGAATTGCCGCGAAATCCAACCGTTCTGTGTCGGTCATCTCCTGGAGCTGGGTCATATGCCGTCGCGGCAGAATCATGACCTCGAACGGCCACACCGCCCAGTACGGCACCACGGCAACGAAGCCCGCATTGACTTCTACCAATCGCTCGCCTAACGCCTCTTCCATCGCAAGGTAAGCGCATAGCAGAACCTCATGCTTCTCCGTCCAATATGCCTGCTGTCCGCCAAACTCCGCGACGGCCTCGTTCGGAACCGACCGACTTGCCCATATCTGTCCGTGGGGATGCGGGTTGCTCGCCCCCATCATCGCGCCGCGATTCTCAAAGATCTGCACATAGCCGATATCGTCCCGCGCGCCAAGTTCGACGTACTGCTCGCTCCAGACATCCACGACCGCGCGGATCTCTTCCACGGACATCTTCGCCAGAGTGAGATCATGTCGCGGAGAAAAGCAGATGACCCGGCAGACACCGCTCTCGCCCTCGGCAACCAACAACCCCTTCCCTCCCTCGTCGTTCGAAAACCATTGAGCATCGAGCTTCAAAGCTGCATAGTCATTCTCGAAGACATACGTCCCCGTATACTCGTCGGTTCGTACGCCTCCCGCCCGCGTATTCCCAGGACACAGATAACAATCCGGATCAAAGTCGAGCGCAGCGGGAGCAATCGGTTTCTCCGTTTGTCCTTGCCACGGTCTCTGGGTCCGATTGGGTGATACCAGCACCCATTCCTGCTTCAAAGGATTGAACCTGCGATGGGGGTTCCTCTCCGCTAGTGGATTGATCGCACACCGCCTTGTTCCGCGAGCGCCAGAGCACCATCGGTTGGAGCGCTCACAACGCACTCCGCAATCATTCCGGTCTTCTCCTGGTACGCCTTCCTCAGCACCGCAACAAATCCTTCTGCTGCTTCTGCTCGCACCACATTCACGGTGCACCCTCCAAAGCCACCACCTGTAATCCGCGCTCCAAAGCAATCCTCCTGCTGCATGGCAATCTCCACCAGAGCATCGATCTCCACGCAGCTTGCGGCAAAATCATCCCGCATGCTCGCGTGCGCCTCCACCATCACATTTCCAAACCTTCTCACTTCCCCCTGCAACAAAGCCTCCCTGGCCGCCTTCACCCGTCTATTCTCGGTAATAATGTGTCGACACCGCAGAAAACTGGCTGCACTCATCTCGGCCCTGCAGGCCTCAAGGTTTGCCAACGTAGCATCCCGCAGCAACTCAAATCCGAGCCGCTCCCGGAGCACTGCCTGCCCCGCCTCAACCTCATCGCGCCGGTCACCATATTCTCCCGTCGACACCGCATGCTTCACCATCGAATTGCAGATCACCACACGTACTTCTACGGGCAATGGCAGCAACTCGAACTCCAATGATCTGCAATCGAGAAGCATTGCCCGGTTCGCGATCGCTCCCCCAACGACAAACTGATCCATGATCCCACTCTTCGCGCCGACATACTCGTTCTCGGCCCTTCGGCACAGCGTCGCTAACTTCTTCAAGGGAAGCACTTCATTCGCGTGTCCCAGCAAGGCCATTGCAGCTGCCACCTCAAGTGAGGCCGATGAGCTCAGTCCCGCTCCCAGAGGCACGTCGCCCACCAGGCTCATATTGAAGCCGCCAATCTCAAACCCCTCTTGGCGAAGGCTCCAGAGAACTCCGGCCGGATAGTCGCTCCACCTCCCCTCCGGTGTTAATCCCATCGAAGCAATCTCGAACGAAACCTCTTCGTCGAAGCTTGCCGAGTAAAAGACCGCCCTGTTGTCGGTCCTCTGACTGAGTACGGCCACAGTGCGGAACCCTATTGCCATGGGCATCACCAATCCCCCGGTGTAATCAGTGTGCTCACCGATCAGGTTCACCCGGGCTGGAGCCGCGAATACCCTTCCGACCTCTCCGAAGCGCTGCAGATGGAGCTGCAGCGCCTGTTCTTTTTCACTCATCCACAGCACCACATTGATTGATTCTTAGAGAATTTAATATGGCAACCACACTTCAACGCGTCTCCCCGCTTCCCGCGAAGTTGCCAACTTCTGCACCGTTGTCGGCAGAGAAGACAAGGCTGACGTTGAATTGCGCGCTTTCCGTGCACATGGAGAAGTCGATGGGGACATCGACCTCCGCATGGCCGCCGGGCGGGATACTCTTCAGCTCGATCGGCAATGGTAGAAGTGCCTTTGGATGACAACTTCCGTCTCCCGCCGTTTGTGTCACCGAGAAGGTATTAATTTGAGTTCCTAGAGCACGACCTGGACCCGAGTTGTTCAGCGACACAGTCCAGATACGCAGGCCATTGCTACCTGTTTTGCCCGAGATTGTTCCGGTCAGCGCTGACGACTCTACGACCGGTGCGATTGCGATTCGGTCCAGGGCAGGTGCATATCCGGTGTTATTGCCAAACTGGATCGTATTCGATCCGGCCTGTAACTGTACGGGAATTACAGTGCTGGCAGGTAAACTCCAGCTGCTCCCGTTCAGGTCAAGCTCTGTAGTGGCGGCGCCGTTGACGGAGATGAAAAATGAACGGGGCGCAGCGGTCAGGTAATCGACCTCCATTTGATAGGTTCCGGATATGTCGACGTTGACGTTGGTAAACGTCACGGTGTTGCCGCTGCCGCCGCCAATGTTTCCGGCCTCGCCCGCTCCCGAGCAATACTCGCAATATGGCGGAGTCACCGTTCCTGCCAGCGTGGCGTTTTCCGCTTCATACGTCGTCGATTTCGGAAGTGGAGGAGCTCCGCGGCCATCTCCACTGATGACGATGCGATCCATGTCAGGTGGATAGCTGGTGGGGCTGCCAAATTCGATGCTGTTGACCCCGGCATGCAAGCCTACCGAAACCGTTGTGCTCGATGGCAGAAAGAAACTGCCCCCTCCAACATTGAGTGTCCGAAGCGGCCCGCCGTTCACGCTATAAATCAAAGACCTCGGCCCCTGGGTCATCGAATCGATCTGCATCTGATACACGCCATCCCGGCGCACAACGACATTGTTGAATGTAACGTTGTTGTTCAGACCAAGGGCAAGACCGCCGACTTTCTCTCCTCCGGAACAGGCGGGACATGCCGCGATCACGGCTGAACCATTCAGCGTAGCCGATTCTGCCTCATAACTTTGCGATTCGGTGGTGCCGATATCTCCTTCACCGTCGACCTTTAGCATCCGCACTCCATGGCCGAGAAGTGTTGTGCTGAAACCGCGATCGTATCTGCCGAGTTCGATGTGATTCCACAGATCGCGCACTCGAGCAGCATTGGCGAAACCGAGGCTGCTCCATGGAACAACGACGCGTGAGGGAAACGCGTTCAGGTTGAACAAAGCGACATAGTAGCTTCCGTCCCCAAGATCGGAGATCCACACCGGAGTGTCACCGGCGAGTGCCTCCGTCGCCGGGTGGCCGGACTGATTTACCGCGAGTACCTCGTCATTGCTCAAAATCTGCTTGCCGAAGTTGTCGAGAGTGGTCAGATCACCGCCCAGGTACATCGGCGCGTTGGCCATCGCCCACAGTGTGGTGACAGATTGCCTCTCCTCGTAGCTCAGGCCCGAGGTCGTGTTATTCATGACCTCAAGTGAATCCAGATCGTTCCACCCGACCGCTGGACCCGCGGCATTCTCCCATCCAACCAGATCGTAAAAACGCCACGAAGCCATCGCCCAGTCTGTAATCGTAGAACAGTTACCTTCGCAGTCGATGTCCCCATCGATCCTGCGTGCATTTGCGTATTGCTGCCAGGTGCTCAGATAACCCTGGTCGAGCGCCCAGGAGATCGTAAACCACATCGGCCGCCTGCTTTGCGCGATTGCCTTCGCCCAGGCTGCTACGTCCGCGCGGTTATCGATCGATAGGTTATCGCTGTAAGAACCGGGAGTTACGCCATCGAGCTTTATCGCGTCAAATCCCCAGGACGCGAACAGGTTCACGACAGAATTAATGTACTCCTGTGCGCCGGGCTTCGTGAAATCGATCTTGTAGTGGTACGGAGAAGTTCCGGGACCACCGAAGGCATTTCCTGCCGTGTAAGGAATGACCAGAATGTCTTGGATATGGTAAGGCGTTCCAAGAATCGGAGAATTCGCAACGACAGCCGGATATTCGACCTCTGGAATCCAGTAGATCCCGGCCTTCTGTCCATTCGAATGAATATGCGCCACCAGCGCGGCAATATCGGGGAAGGTTGTCGAGTTGGGTATCGGCCGGCCATTGGCGTCGAAGCTGCCCTGCCACCCTGAATCGATGTTGATGAAGTTGAAGCCATGGATCTGCAGACCTGAAGAAAGCAGGGCGTCAGACTGAGCGGCCATATTTGCCTGCGTCAGAAAGTTGCTCGATATCGTCTGTTGGCTGAAGCTGGTCCAGCCCCGATAAGGCTTCTCGGCGATCCCGGGCGTTTGCGAGTGGCCCCAGGAAGCACTCGCGAAGAGCAACGCGCAGAGAGCAGCAGTTGCAGAAAATCGGGACCGCCGGCCCTTGATGAGCCGAAACAAAAGTTGGGAGATCGATTGCTGGGGTTGTACAGGATGACGTGCTGGTTCTGGCATGGAACTTCTCCTGGCTGCTCGCTGGAGCAGCTTGATTTCACATGTGCCGATACAACCCAGACCGGATATTCAACAAGAAAGGCTCAAGCAATTTACTCTGTGTAGGTACACGAAGTATTAGTAGCATTTTCTGGCCTCAGTGGCTACATTTATATACCGTGAACGTTACCGACAGAGAAGACGCCACACGGAAATCTTGATTGTCAAGTATTTTTCGACATGAGCGTTTCCATAAACTTTGGTGAGGAAATACGACGAGAGCGATGAACAGCGAAGAAACTCTTACCTTGCAGAACGAGTTTTTGCAGATCCGAATCCTCCCCGCATTTGGCGGCAAGATTTCCTCACTCCGCAGCGCGCGAACGGGCGAAGAATTCTTGCTTCCGCCGCTCCATCGTTATCGTCAGGTCTCACGCACGGCAGGCTTCCACGAAGGCGATCTGGGTGGTTTCGATGAATGCCTGCCTAGCGTCTCGATCTGCGAGAGCACATCCGACCAACCTCCGGTGCCCGATCACGGAGATCTGTGGCGAAGCAAATGGCATATTGACTCTTACGACCGGCCCATCACTATCCATGCCGATTCTCTGTGCCGGCCCTTGCGTCTGACCAGACACTCCTGGCTCGATGGTCCTTCTCTGGTCTTGGACTATGACTTGCTCAATCTCTCGGACTCTCCTACTTCATGGCTTTGGTCAGCTCACCCACTTCTTCGGGTTGAGGTGGGGGATCGAATCCTGCTGCCGGACGAGATCAAAGAGGTCGTCGTCGAATACTCGGCCGCTGGAGTCTTCGAAAAGAACAGCGCCATTGGTTGGCCGCAGGCCCAATCGGCATTGGGAACAGCGATCGATCTGAGCACTGTGGGGAAGAGGGACGGGGTGACGGCGCACAAGTTATTTGCCCGCGTCGGCAGATCCGGATGGGTCGGCCTCTACCGCAAGAGGACAGGCACGGGGCTGATTCTGCGCTTTGATCCCTCTGCTCTCCCATTCCTTGGGTTGTGGATTTGCTCAGGAGCATGGCCGGAGACGGGAACCGAGAAGCAATATACGGTCGCACTGGAACCAACAACATCGAACGTTGATTCCTTGGCGTCGGCAGAACAAAATGGGACCGCTCGAAGTCTGGGTGCTCGCCGGCGTTGCCAATGGAAGCTGGAGCTTCGGCTTCTTGAAGCCTCCTCGCCTCTCAGTTTCGAGGCCTTCTGTGCCAAGGCGATTGCTAGCGCATCCAATCCAGAACCTGCCGCATATTCACAGACGCCGTAGAGGTCGTCCCTCGCGGCAACGTGGGAGAGACAGCGCACACAACGCCGTGGCCTTCGAACCAGACCAGAAACCGCGACTGGTCCGCACCGGCAAGCCGGGATTGGTTGATCCATGTGTAGTAGGCGCCCATGTCCGCATCGGCCAGGGAGCCTTGCGGGTCTTGTGGCTGCTGCAGGGGATCACGCGCCAGCAACTGCTCCACGGGAGCACTCCTCTGGCGGGTTGCGAATCGAGCGAACAGAGTAAGCGGCTGCGCACGATGCAGACACTCACGCGATGCCCACTGAACGAACGTTGTGCTATAGATCTGGCATCCCGCTCCCTGTGTCAGCACATTCACCTCAAAATGCCGTAACACATCGTCCGCCGATGTTCCCTTGAGACCGAGATCGTCGGGGTTCAAACCGGCAATATACGAACTGACTGCCTCCACGCCAACCTTCCCGCCACCGCCAGCTCGATTCGTAAACTGATTCAGCAGGGCAAACTCACGTTTCGCTGCTGCCACCAGCCTGGCATACGACATGACGGTCAATCCCTGTACGCCCTTGCTGCCGGCGTGCAGTTCCCCTCCCTCGATATACCAATGCCCGTATTCCAGTGGATACTGCTGTGCACGCGAACGGATCTCTGTCAGTAGAACCTCCAGACCGTCTGAAGGATCGACATTCGTAAACAACGTTCCATGGGGCAGCAGACGCCGGAACAACGGCAACTCCGTCTGCTGTGTGCCCTGCCCTACCGTGACCATGGTCCAGCGTGGAGTGGTCACGGTCTTTTCTGCCAACGTCTTCTCCAAAGATCGTTGATACCCTTGTGCAGCTTCGTGATAGCGATCGATCTGATGCTGAGACCAGAGATAAGCCGTCAGCTGTTCGCTGAACTGTTGCGGCTCGCTCACCCAATCCAGTCCCCGCAACTCCACCGAAAGCTGGATCGCAGAAAAAGGAGCCATCAGGGCATCGAACGACGCAGCGTCCATCCGGCCTAGCAGATCGAGTTGACAGGACAGCTGCTCTCGCTCTCGAGGAAAGCACCAGTCGTACTGGATCGCCTGTCGCAGTACAAGCGCGATTAATATCAAAGGCATTCGTTGCAACACAGGCAGATTCGCCACCGCGAAAGAACGCGCCTGCGGCGGATACCGCGCGAAGCTCTCCGCTCGTAACTCTCCCGGGGCGATCAAAGCACCTCCAGTATTGGTCTTCCTTTAGCCAGCGGGGTGGGAAAGTTCATCATTGCGCCCAGAGTGGGAACCAGATCAACAGAATCAAGAGCCCTGTCCACTGTTCTGTTCTGCCGAATGTGCGGTCCCATTGCCATCATCCAGGTCGTCCGCGATAGCGGATCTCCTGTGCGATGATGCTGAAATCCGTTACCCGACGGGCTGAAGTCGGAGTCGCGACCGAAATCGGGCAGGATGAGCATCGTCGTGCGCCCCTTGTACTCCGGATTGCTCTCGATCATCTGCCATATCTCTGCGCACAGCCGGTCGGTCCGGCGAATGCCCTCGATATAAAGCGAATAAGCGCCCGTATGCGCAACATCCATATCGTGCAGTGTGATCCAGAGCAGGCTCGGCGCGAACTGCCGCATCAACTGCCGCATCACATAGACCGAAAGCTCATCGGCGCTCGATAGAGTTTGGGCATGATGCGTGAAGTCATCTGCCGAAAGATGCAGCATTTCTGTAAGCTTCGAGGGCTGTATCTCGTTCTGCACCGATGGCGGAGTAAAGAGCATGTCCTCGTAGTTGTCCTGCAGCAGGAATTCGAGCCCAGATGGGTTGGTCGAGGTCTTACCCAGTGCCGCCGTGAGTAGATGCTTTGGCAGAACAACCCTGGCCCCGAAGCCAGGTGCGAACGTTCCTCCCGCACTTTGACCGATGCGGTTAAAGCCATTGCTCGGAGCAATCACCCACGTATCGTTGACCGGCCGCCCCAACCCTTTGCGGAAGTATTCGAAGACCGTAGGATTCTCCGGCGCGACATCGGCGAAGTTATCGAACCGTTCATAGATGCCTGTCGCCAGACTCGCGGTCGCCACATAGTGCCCTAGAATTCCCCGATTGACGACCTGCGTGAAGAAGGTCGCCTGAGGAATCAACTCCTTCATCAGATGGGGGATATTCTCTTGTCCCTCGGGGCCAAACGTCTCTTCGTCCCGTGCGCCGCCGCCAAACGTCACGACAACCGTCTTCTGGCGACGAGGCACGGTGGCTGCCTGCAGCGGAGTAAACCCCAGTAACCGGCTACCCGCACCGGCTACCGCGGCTGAGCGCAGAAACTCACGTCGCGTGAGAGCTCTCTGTTGCGCGATCTGTCGTAGATGATCCGTCTGAGTGAACCTCGAATACGAACTCTACCACTCTTCTCTTCTCCGGGAAAACGTGACATGCCGCTCCAAAAACTTTCGAAGGTACGCCAATGAATGGTCCGCTGCCTTGTTGCAAGCAAAGCAATTTGTCTTGGATGCACGACAATCATCTGTCCCGACACGCTCATCTGTCGCGCATGTTTTCGATACATTCGACCGCTCATGCATCAGAAAGTTCTTAACGCAACCACGCTCACATACTTGTCCGGAGCATTCTGCGGGAGTGTGATTTGTAGATCGGCATCTGTTTGCTTGAAGGAGAGCGGTTGATTGTTGGCGAGCAGGCGTGCCGAGAGCACCTTAGGTTTGAGGCCTGTGATCTTTAGGGGAGTCGATGGCCAATCAAAGACATGCAAGAAGACATCGCTGCCTCTCGCGGTAGTGCGATAACCCTGTTCTCCCTGGAGTGGACCAAAAGTGGTTCCGTAGATGGATTCGCCATTGACCGTAATCCAATTGCCTATATCCCCCAAGCGCTCCTGAAACTCAGGTTGAATCATCCCATCCGGCTGGGGGCCGACATTTAGAAGAAAATTACCACCGCGGCTCGTGACCTCTACAAGACCGCGGATTAGATCCCGCGCAGACTTGTAGTTGTGATCGTGTGCGTTGTAGGCCCACGTTTCATTGATTGTCATGCAAGTCTCCCACAGCTGGAAGTCAGCTACGGATGGAATCCCCTGCCGAAACTCCTTTTGAATGCTGGCATCCGCACCACGCATACGCACATCTTTGGTCGGAATGGCCTTCGGAATGAATTGTTCCGGGGTGACGTAGTCCGCAATGAGACCAATCCGATCGTTCACAAGAGTTGCTGATTGCAGCCTGTGGATAAGGTCGAGAAAGCGCTGGCCATCATATTTCTCCTGGTGGTTGAGACCATCAAACCAGATAATCCTCACGTCTCCGTATCGTGTGAGTGGTTCAGTGAGTTGAAGGCGCATGTAGTCGAGGTAAGATGACCACCCGGGTCGCCCAGGCTCGCCGTTCCAGTTATCAGGTGAAAGTTTAGATGTGTCTCAAAATCCTGGCTGGTTAAGATCTGGCGGAGAATAGTAGAAGCCAAGTGGCATGGAACGGCGGGCGCAAGCATCGGAGAGCTGCTTGACGATATCTTTGCCGAAGGGCGTGTTTGTTATCTTGTAGTCGGCGTTGAAAGAATCAAACATGCAGAAGCCATCGTGGCGCTTCGTCGTGAAGACCAGATATCGTTGGCCGGCGATTCGTGCAAGATCGATAAAATGATCCGGATCCCATTTGCCCGGATTGAAGCGCTTCGGCAGAGCGCGATAATCTGCCTCGGAGATTCCCCAATTGCCCGGTGTCATGATGGGCCATGAGGCCTCGACGCTGGCTAGGGAATATGGCCCCCAATGGATGAACATGCCGAACTTCGCTGCGCGAAACCAAGCGGTGCGTTCTTCCTCAGTGCATTCGCCGATCGCGAAGCTGGGTAAAACCGATACAGTGGCGGCGGCAAATCCGCTGACGAAAAATTGCCTACGGTTCAAAATTTTAGCGCTCATATTTTGAAAGTAATTGTCTAGAAATATCTCGTTTTAGAGGAGAACATCGCGTAAGCGGCTCAGCGGAAACACGTGGGTTGAAAGAGCTGATTTACAGCTCTGACGAGAGCCTAATCCATATGGAATACTTCCTGCATAGAAGCCCACCACTCTCCGTCTGCGCGGTTTTCCAGGGGCATTTGCATCGGATTCATGATGGCCCACCACTCCTGCGTTTTGGGATCCGCAGCCATTTTGGCCATGTCCAGTGCATAGTCTTCGCCATCGTATTCGAAATAGCTGAAAAGGATACCATCGCGTAGAAAAATGGAGTAGTTGCGGATATTGCACTCTGTGATCCTTTGGAGTACCTCCGGCCAAACAGCCTGGTGATACTCCGTGTATGCAGTCTCGGCTTCAGGGCTTAGGTGGAGCGTGGAGGCTTTGCGTTGCATAGGCATTCCTCGATAGGTTATCAAGTTTTAAGCGCTTATATCAGCTAGTCTTCCGATATAATCCCCAATATACGCTCTGGCACGTTAATATAAGCACTCATGGAGCAAACTATTCGAACAAAAAGGGTGGTTAAGAAAACGATAGTTGCGCGTGGTGAGCCGCTAGTGAAACACGCACTGGCGGAGCGGTTACGTGCAGAGATTGTCAGTGGTGCGCTGAAACCCGGTGTTCGGATTGTCGAGGGCACTTGGGGACGGAAATTTGGGGTCGCGCAGGGTTCAATCCGTGAAGCGATCAACATACTCGCACAGGAAGGCTTTGTTGCCAAAGCCTCCGGAAGAAGCGCTCGTGTTGTGAGCCTGAGTGAAGACGACGTGCGGAGGCAGTATGAGTTGCGCGGTGCCTTGGAGGGACTAGCGGGGCGACTGGCAGCCGAGCATAAGGCTGATACGGCGGCGTTGCAAAAGGCAATTGATTCCATGCGACACTCGGCGAAGCGGAATCGAGCGCCGGAGTTGCTGGATGCCGATCTGGCATTCCATCTGGAGCTTTGCCGGCTATCGGGAAACGAATACTTGTTAGAACATGCGCGGAGGATACTGTTGCCGTTCTTCGCGTTTGTGCGCATCAGGGTAGTTGCGAGTGGACAGGGTACCTCCCCCTGGGATCGAGAACTTGAGGCGCATCAACGCATACTCGATCTGGTACGCGAGGGAGAAGGGCGGGTGGTGGAACAGTATATCCAACAGGTGATGGCAAGGTTTGCGGTAACCGCATACGAGAAATGGGAAAAGACGTCACCGAGCACGCGCCCGCAGCAGTAAGAGAAGAGCATGACAGGAAATGGTTCGAATGTGACTTGAAACGACAAAGGGAACCGGAGGAAAGATGATGGCGGTTTGTTCGATCGATAACATCTCAACATTCAATGCGAGATATCCGTTACCGCTTGGTGCTGGGAGCGACGCGGTTCATACGGATCCCGAGTATTCCCTGGCGGTAACGAGACTGGGTTCGGTGGAGGGTGGCCTGTGTGGAGTCGGATTCGCGCTGACGTTGGGCGAAGGCAACCGGTTAGTATGCGAGGCGATTGAGTTGTTATCGCGGCAGCTGTTGACCAGGCCCATCGAAGACCTGATGGCGGAGTTCGGAAGTGTGACAAGACAGATGGCGGACGACCCGATGCTGCGATGGCTGGGACCGCACAAAGGCGTGGTGCATCTGGCATTGGCCTCGATTACGAATGCATGTTTCGACCTATGGGCCAAGAGCAGAGGCGTGCCTCTTTGGCGCTTGCTGCTGGACCTGTCACCGGAAGATGCGGTGCGCCTGCTGGACCTGAGCTATTTGGATGAAGTGCTGAATGAGTGCGAGGCAGTGGAACTACTGCGCACAGAGATGAGCGCACGAACAGACCGAGAGGTGGTACTGCGAAAAGGATATCCCGGGTACGACACCTCAGTGGGATGGATGGCTTATGACGATGCCAAGGTAAAGCATTTGACCAAGTGTGCGATGGACAGAGGCTTCAACGCCTTCAAACTAAAAGTGGGATCGAAAGACCAGTCGCGTGATTTGAGACGCGCGGCAATGTTGCGCGAATGCGTCGGAGACAGAGGCACCATCATGCTTGACGCGAACCAGCAGTGGACACTCCCCGCCGCGCGAAGAATGTGCGGAGAACTGGCCAAGCTGAATCCGTTGTGGATCGAGGAGCCGACGCATCCCGATGATCTGACGGCGCACGTGACGTTAGCCCGCGAAATCTCTCCGGTCAAGATTGCAACTGGAGAACACATTCCGAATCGGGTAGTCTTCAAGAACTTCATCGAAGCAGGAGCGATGCACTATGTACAGGCCGACTGCACCCGGTTGGGAGGCGTCGGCGAGTTTCTTGCGGTGAGTCTGCTGGCGCGGAAGTTCAATCTTCCGGTGGTGCCACACGTGGGAGATATGGGGCAGGTTCATCAACACTTGGTCCTCTTCAACCATATCGCAATGGGGCATGAGCCATTGTTTCTGGAGCACATCCCGCATCTTCGGTCTCACTTTGTTTTTCCGGCCCAGGTGGAGGAAGGGTATTACCGCACTCCGCAAGAGCCGGGAGCATCAAGCGATCTGAAGGTTCTTGAGCGGAGCTGCGCATGACCGGCGCGATGTTTACGGGAATCGGTTTGACCCTGGCTGCGGGTGCCATGTCGGGAAACTGCATGTTGCCGATGAAATATGCTAGGCAATGGCGACCGGAGAATGTCTGGTTTGTCTTCAGCATCGTCTCGCTGCTGGTGTTGCCATGGGCACTGGCGTTTGCTCTGGTTAATCAGCCAATCGAGGTATATCGCAGACTGCCGATGAGCGCGATGATGGCACCGTTATGTTTCGGCGCCGGATGGGGAATTGCGCAAATTCTGTTTGGCGTCTCAATTCGACGGCTTGGGATGAGCGTTGGCTACGCGATCATCGTGGGGCTGGGAGCGGTGTTGGGAACTCTGGTTCCGTTGTTTGTCGGACAGCGGACACTCGTCTCGAACGCCGAGTTGGTGAGGATATTGGCTGGTGTGGTGGTCATGGTACTCGGAATCGCGTTAACGGCCTGGGGGTTCTTGGGAATAGTGCGAAACCGCCGAGTCATTCCTGAGCAGCCGCGACCCGATGCCACGGAGCGGAATTTCGCTCAGGCTTCTTTACGTAGATCGACCCCGGTATCTCCGGATCGAATGCGAAACAACTCGCTTCCATACCGCACATGATGCAGCTCTCCGCGGAATCCGCGTCGCACCCCGGCGTCCATCAATGTGAGCTTTCCTCCTGGCTTGGCGGCATAGCCAAAGAGCACGCAGATAATCGTTTCCGCAAATGCGCCGCCGCCTGAACACTCACGCATACAGCCTTCCCTTTGAGCAATCCGCACCGGCGCATTATATTGCGCCCGGGTTGGGCCGTAGAACTCACGCGCCTGCGCGTAGACGCCTTCGTAGATGGCAGCCTGCGTTCGCCGCAGAAATGAAATTGCATCGTCCCAGTAACCCAATGCGCACATCGCATCGACCGTCACCGCCGGCCAAGCATCGTATGCCCCCATCGATCCATGATCGGGACGGTCGGAAGTGGCAGCGGCCACGTCGAGCTTCGACTGCGCCCGCATCCACCTCTGGGTCAATAGCTCCCGTTTCACGAAACCGACCATTTCCCCTCGGACATTGGCTGGAAGATCGCCGGCCATGAAGCGGCCTACCGTCGCAAAGTCATAGCAGTGCCTCATCTCCACGCGGCTTCCGTCCCGGTGAAGGCTCGCCCAGACGCCCGTTCCCGGAACATACAAACTCATCACCGCTTTTGCCATCGCATCAGCTTCGGCGTACATTTGTCGGGACTCGTCTGGCTCGCCAACCGCCTGCAGGATGCCGGCAAACTCACGCATCATCCATACATCGGCCGCATTGAACGACGGCACCTTGTGAATGTAGGTCGGCACGCACTCCAGCAGGTTCTGCGCCCCGCCATAGTCGGCCAAAGTATCCGAGGGCGCGCGCAGCAGCTTCTTCCAGTTCGTCGCCAGCACACGCAGCCGTTCGAGCACCGTCTGATCGGCGATCTTTTCCCTCAGGAAATCCATATCCTGCGTCACGCTGAGATAGGACCAAGTCAGGCGGAAGATCGACAGATCATTGGCCGCGTATCCGCGCAGGTCCCACCCCACCGGCACGCTTAGCTTCTCCGGTGAAGGGGGCCGCTGGGCCTTGAAGATGATCACTGCATCCGCATGAGGATCCTGCTCCAAAAATAGCTTGAGTTGCTGCTTCATCTGCTTGGGCTCCAGCATGGCAAAGACGGTCGAGAATAGCGAGGTATCCCAATAAAACACGGTGCCCTTGGCCCGCTCGCCGCTGGTGATAAAAGTGCGATTGCTCCACAGATTCGTGCGCAGCAACACCAGCAGGGTCAGTACGCTGCGATAGTAGATTTCGTGAATAGCACCGTCGTCGGTCGTCAAGACGGGCGCATTGCCGGAGAAAAACTGGTTATCAGGCCTGAAGGCGGCGCTCCACCGTTCCTCCCAGACCCTCTTCGTGCGCTCCCATTGTGCCTCAAACCAGGCGACCGATGTCTGCTCCGCTTCGGCGCTTTGCCGACCATTCCGATCGGTCGCGCTCATCAGAAAGCGAATCTCGCGACTCTCTCCGGGTTTCAGGAGCATGGTCCATTGCGCCTCCGGCTCAGCCGACTTGGCCTCGGCCCCGTCCAGAAAGCGGTAGATCGCGGTCATCTTCCACTTCGCATCCAGGGCGCTGAATGAATTGCGGCTTACAAAGCGTAAACGAGAGCCTCCCCCTGCAAAATGATCGACGACCTCATCCAACGGAGCCACCGCTTGAATCTCGAGACCGGCAGCGGTATGGCTCAGCTCGCCGTCAATGGCCACCCCGATATGAAAGCTCTTCTCCGCCGATCCAGTATTGGTAAACCTGAGACGCCAAAGAACGATCGTGTCCTCCATCACCAGCCGATTGGTGGAGAGTACCTCCAAGTCGCCGGCTTTGGCTCGCCGCTCCGACTGATACGCATACCAACGGCAGCTTGAGCTGTCGTACTGCCCGCCGTCGATCAGGAGACGGCACAGCGGCAACGCGTTGTAGATGTACCAGCGAGGACCGGAGTCCTCATAGAGTTGGCCGCCGGGGAAAAAATTCACGCCCACAAGGTCGGGTGCGCAGGCGGCCATCTCATGAAAGTTATGCAGGGAGGGCATATGAGCCAACTGGCTGCAATCCAACCACTTGGTTGCCAGCTCGTCCAGCGTGGGAATCCCGCCGCTTTCCGGCTCGGCACCAAGCTCAACTCCGTAAGCGAGTCCTTTTTTTGTGGCGATGCCGGCCGAGAGCGCTGCAAGAGTTGTGCCCAAGAATCTGCGCCGGCTGATGCTCCCCGGCGCGAGCGGATCGTTCGTCATCTTTTTCCTCCAGAGCAGCCTTCCCACCCCGCGATCATAGTAGTGCATGTTATGATTTGTAAATCATTAATTATGATCGCTCCTTAGGATATCTATCATATATAGTGACTAGTACGCCGACATTCTGAACAGACCGAGGGATTGGTGGTACCGAACCCAGGTTCACCCACGGCAGTGTCTCTGGATCTCGGTAACGCTGCACTCATAGGTAAGGACGCTCGTGACTCCTATCATCATCGATAAAGTTCGCGTCATCGATCTTCGCTTTCCGACTTCACGCGAACACATCGGCTCCGACGCCGTCAACAAGGATCCCGACTATTCGGCCGCCTACTGCATCCTCGAAACCAACAGCGGCCTCTCCGGTCATGGCCTCACCTTCACCCTCGGCCGCGGCACAGACCTCGTCGTCAGTGCTCTCAAATACCTCGCGGCCAACGTAGAAGGTCGTACGCTCGACTCCATCACCACCGACCTCAAAGCCTTCTATCTGCAAGTCACCAGTGACACGCAGTTCCGTTGGCTCGGCCCCGAAAAAGGCGTCATCCATCTCGCGTGTGCCGCTTTGCTCAACGCTGTTTGGGACCTCTACGCCAAGGCCGAAGGCAAACCCGTCTGGCGTCTGCTCGCCGATATGACACCCGAGCAGATCGTCTCCATCATCGACTTCCGCTACATCGCCGACGCACTCTCCCCCGATGAAGCTCTCGCCATCCTTCGCCGGGCGCAGTCTGGCAAAGATGCCCGCCTCGTCCAGCTCGAACGCACCGGCTATCCTGCCTACACGACCTCCGCAGGCTGGTTCGGTTACAGCGAAGACAAGATTCGCCGCCTCTGCAAAGAAGGCCTAGCCGAAGGATGGACGCATTTCAAGCTCAAGGTTGGTGGCAATGGCGAAGACGACCTCCATCGCGGTCGCATCATGCGCGACGCGATCGGCCCCCATAATCACATGATGGTCGACGCCAATCAGAAGTGGGGAGTCGCCGAAGCCATCGCCCGCACCCGTCAGCTCGCCGAGTTGCAGCCTTGGTGGATGGAAGAGCCTACCAGCCCAGACGACGTCCTTGGTCACGCCCGTATTCGCCGCGAGGCGACGCCCACACGTATCGCCACCGGGGAACACTGTCACAACAGTGTCATGTTCAAGCAGCTCTTCCAGGCCGGAGCCATCGATGTCTGCCAGATCGATAGCTGCCGAGTCGCCGGCATCAACGAAAATCTCGCCATCATGCTGATGGCTGCAAAGTTCGGAGTCCCGGTCTGCCCGCACGCCGGTGGCGTCGGCCTGTGTGAGTATGTACAGCATCTCTCTATTTTCGACTTCCTCAGCATCTCAGGAACGATGGAAGACCGCGTCATCGAATACGTCGATCACCTGCACGAACATTTCGTCACACCGGTTACGATTAACCGCGGCCACTACATGCTGCCCGAGGCTCCGGGCTATAGCTGTGAAGTCCATGCCGAATCACTCCAGCGTTACAGCTTCCCCGATGGCATCGTCTGGAACGATCCCTCAATGCAGTTTCGAAATTAGACACATACTGTCCGGTTGCTAAGGATTGAAGATGACGACGAGGAGACAGCTTCTCCAATTGGTCGGCAAAACTGCGAGTGCCACGATCCTGCTTGGTCATCGTGGCGTTGCTGCTGCACAAAATGACGCGCGTCGCGTGACTCCTCGACGCGGCCGGCAACTCCTAGAATTGCAGCAACGGTTCGTGGATTTGCGTTTCGGCATGTTCCTGCATTTCAACATGGCAACATTTCAGGATCGAGAATGGGGTGATCCCGCGTCGTCTCCCGATCGGTTTCATCCTACCGATCTCGATACGGATCAGTGGGCCGCGGCAGCGCGGTCAGCCAACATGACGTGGGGTTGTCTTACGACCAGACATCATGATGGCTTCTGCATTTGGCCAACCAAGACAGCAGCTGCAAGCGTAGGGCAGATATCGCCCTCTATCGATGTTGTACGCGCCTACGTGAACTCGTTCCGCAAGGCTGGCCTGCGGGTGGGGCTCTATTATTCGATCCTGTCGCTGCGCGATGACATCCGTCATTTCAACGTGACACCGGCTAAGGTTCAGCTCATTAAAGATCAGTTGGCGGAGCTGTTCATTGGCTATGGAGAGATCGACATCCTCATCACCGATGGCTGGGATGCTCCGTGGAGCCGTATCACGTATGAAGAGGTGCCGTTCCATGAAATTTATGAGCATATCAAGAACCTGCAGCCCAACTGCCTGATCTGCGACCTCAATGCCAGTCAATATCCTCCTAGTGGACTCTACTATTCCGATGTGAAGGCCTTTGAGCAGAATGCCGGGCAGAAGGTCCCAGAGGGCAGCGACGTGCCGGCCCTCTCATGCGTGACCCTTACCGATGGATGGTTCTGGAAGCAGCGAGACACGGATGGACATCTCAAGGGGGTGACGACCATCGTGGATGAATGGCTTGAGCCGCTGAATCGCAGACAATGCAACCTGATTTTGAATGTTCCTCCGACGCGTGAAGGGCGCCTCTCACCGAACGTCGTGAGCCGTTTGGAGGAGATTGGCAAGGCATGGAGGCATACTGGGCCCATGGCAACGCTCAGCGAGCATGTCGTGATCACGACGCGGAATCTCGCGACGGGCAAGCCCATTCACGCCAACTCCTATCCGGAAACCGTAGGACCGGATCAAGCGAACGATGGAGACTTTCGATCGAGTTGGTATCCGGATGAGGCGCAAACCTCGGGCTGGTTGGAAGTGGATCTAAAAAAGCTGGAGAGCTTCAACACTGTCTCGCTCGTGGAGCCTGTGGGCCAATGGGATAACTACCGGAAGAGCCGCATTCGGAATTACCGCTTCGAATATTGGAACGGCGAGAATTGGATTAGATTGACGGGTGGTGAAACGCCGACAGGAGCAACAATCCATCGCATACCGCGGGTATCGTCACAGAAGGTGCGGTTGCTCTTCGAAAGCAGCCAACGAATGCCGCACATCGCCGAAATCGGTGTATATGACGAACCTGGCTAATTTGCTCATGACTGAAAGGACAACTATGTTGATCCGGCGCGAGGGATTATGGACTTAGCTCGAATGACGTGCTTTCAGGAACAGCCGCGGACTCCTGTGTCGGCAATCCCACGTAGGTCGGTTGTGGCCGTCGAACGGTATCCCTGGACTATCGTTTTAGCAGTATCGATGTTTCTGGTCGGCTTGAGCCCGCGCGTTGCTGCACAGGCCACTCCTGCGGCGTTATGGATCGGCACATGGGCTACCTCGCCCGTGCAGGTCGACTCGCACCGCAGCTTCAATCGGCATACACTGCGGCAGATCGTGCATACCAGCGTGCCCGGGTCGCGCGCCCGCATTCAGATTTCCAACCTCTTCGGAGCGCAACCCCTTCGTATCGAGGATGTGCATCTCGCCATGGCTGGCGACGGCTCGTCGATTCTTCCTGGTACAGATCGTCGGATCCTTTTCGGCGGAAAGCCTGTCGCGACGATCCCTCCTGGCGCAACTGCCGCGAGTGATCCTGTCGCATTCGCTGTGCCGGCTCTCGGCAATGTTGCTATCAGCATGTTTCTACCCGAGCCAACAGGGCCGCCTAGCTTTCACCCTTATGCTCACCAAACCAGCTATGTTGCGCCAGGCGACCTCAGCGCCAGCCGAACTCTTCCGAATCCCGAACTCGTTACGAGCTGGTATTTCCTCACAAATCTCGATGTTCTGGGCGACCAGTTGCAAGGATCGATCGTTACTCTGGGCGCCTCCATCACCGAGGGATTCATCTCTGCCGACAATGCCAATCATCGCTGGCCTGACGACCTTGCCCTGCGGCTTGCGAGTGCAGGCCTCAAGATTGGAGTACTGAATGAGGGAATTGCCGGGAACAGGTTGCTTTCCAACGGGATGGGACGCAGTGCCGAGGCTCGCTTTTATGGCGACGTTGCTGAGCAACCGGGTGTTCGGTGGGTGATTTTTTCCGATGATCCTATTAACGACCTCAACTCCTTACCGGCGCACCCTGCGGGCGATCAGTTGATAAGCGCCATCGCTACGCTGATTACGCGCGCACACGAAAAGCGTATCAAGTTCCTTTGTTCGACCCTGACTCCGTATGAAGGAGCAGACCATTGGACGCCGGAGGGAGAAGCGGCGCGGGAACAGGTGAATGCATTCATTCGCAGCGGGACGCTGGGTTGCGATGGCGTGATCGATCAGGATGCCGCCACTCATGATCCCAGTCATCCAGCCAGATATCTTCCCGCCTACGATGCGGGTGACCACATCCATCCTAATGAGGCGGGCCTGCAGGCAATCGCTAACGCTGTGAACCTTACACTTTTCTCGGGAGCCATTGTGTCAGCCGCCGGACACGATCGATGATGGAATCACCTCTTCCCGGGCCGACACGGTGCGACATGCATTTCCTCAGCCTCGGCTACCATTTCCCAAACTGAATTAGCACAGGGATTCCTTTTGCCGCAGCCGGTGGGATACTCGCCGCACAATGCAACCAGAGGGTAAGAGCGGCAGCAAAATAAGACCGAGCCGCTCTCAACTATACGAGTTGTCAGGTCATCGTCTCGTGCGCTGAGTGCTGATGCCACAGTCTTGGGACTTGCAGCGCGACCCGAGTCCACCTGCTCGACCGCACACTGCCGTGTCACCTTGTGCTCGCGCAGGATGGTAGGCAGCCGCAATCCTGCAGATGATGGTCGAGCAGCAACTACGGCGTGTCAGCAGCATCAGCCGTACCCCCCATTGCGACGGCGAATTTCTGCCGCATGAAGAAGTCTTGTGGAAAGATTTCGGAGTAACGGCTCATGGCTGCTCGCGCATTCGCGTATTGCTTGAGAGCGATGAGGCGAAAGATCAGCGATCTTTGCAGCAGCGGATTGAACGGGTCCTCTTGAATCGCCTTTTGAAGTATGGCGAGACCTTGCTCGCGCTGACCTAATTTATCCAGAGCTTCTGAGAGGTCGGAGTAGACCGCAGCCTGTGGCTTTCCGATTGCCAAAGATTGCTCCAGGTGCCCGATAGCTTCTTGCAAGTTTCCACTTTGCAGGCATCTGCGCCCCAATGCTGCTTGCACCAAGGCGTTGTTTGGTTCCCTCTGTTGAAGCTGATCGAGAACCCTATTGTAGGACAGCACATATTCTGGTTTTTGCGCAGCTAGTTCTCCATAGACTTGCAGCAGCGTAAGGAGCGGAGGAGCGACATCCTGCTTTCCGGGCGCAGGATTGAGATGGACAAGATCGGGTAGAGCCGCAGTGGTCTGTGAAAATGCGGAATCCGGAAAGGGCTCGTCGGCTTGGGTGGTGATGCGGTGGTTCGTAAGGCTGGAATGCGCGAGGAACCCCACTTCGCGCTTAGGCATATGGCAGCCGATGCAGTTATTGGGCGGACTACTTTCCTCACGCGCCTCAGTTGGCAGCTTGCAGCTTTGGTCTGTGTGGCAGCTCATGCATCTCTTATTGAAAAAGGCTGGCACCTGTTCCCTCGCAGGTTCCAGGTGAGGATCGTGACAGGTTATGCAGGCCAGACGGCCGCCGCTGGCGCGATAGCACTTACTCAAAGTCATGGCATAGTAATGCTGGAGATGATCTTTGTCGGGCGGGGCCTCGCGTGTGGGAGGCGTCATGAAAATCGACAGCGTATTGTCCAGAGGCTCTCCGGGCCGAATGTCCTTGTATTCTTTGCCAGGCTTGAGGATTCGCTCATCCCCAATCTCGTGACATTTCATGCAGATATTGTTCGCGAGGTCTGGAGTCAGGCGAGCAGGATTCACAATCGAGACGCTTCGCCCTTTGCCCATGGCCCCGCTTGTCACGGCATGTATATGGGCCGCTCCCGGACCATGGCAATTTTCACAACCTATCGGCATCTCGGAGAACACGTCCTTCTGGTAGTGCCCTTCGCTTCCAGAGATCGGATTCGAGCGGCCACTGTGACAGTTGAGGCATGCTGTAAGAATGGGCCTGCTAAATCCGAGGTCCGTCGATTCATATCCTGGCGACATCTCCCACGTCTTGGTGTTGGTGTAAAAGGTG
>Ga0210406_10001241_pt1 | contig 32067 bp, 34 predicted proteins | sample IncBWC30MmetaG_FD_155454 | JGI IMG/M metagenome (GOLD analysis project Ga0210406, IMG submission 155454) | Forest soil microbial communities from Barre Woods Harvard Forest LTER site, Petersham, Massachusetts, United States - Inc-BW-C-30-M | ecosystem: Environmental > Terrestrial > Soil >... | reverse complement strand
GAAACTGCCCCGACCACACGACCTGTGCATCCCCGCAACTTCTCCTTTCGGGGCAGTCCCGATAGGCATCTAACGTTTATCGGGACAATGCCGAGGATTCGTTCCGGTTTGCGTCGTTCCTGAAACGGTCTCTGTAAATGAAGAATCCCTGCACCGCTGGCGCCGGCGTTCGTCTCGAAAGCAAGTTTGCGGGTGGCCAAGGAAGATTTCATTGCTCCTGGTGTGTCAGGGAATCGTTGGAGATTCTTGATATCATCCCTGAACCGGCTCCGAGGAAAGGAACTCAAGCCGCCGCAGAGGCCTCGACGCAATGAATCGCACCGTTCTCGGTTTGCTGTTCGCAGTTTGTTCGACTGCGCATCTCTCTTCGCAGATGGGCAATATGAACGCTCCGACATTTACGAAGGATGTCCTGCCGATCCTGCAGAAAAACTGCCAAAGCTGCCACCGGCCGGGTGAGGCTGCTCCGTTCTCAATGCTCACGTACCGGGAAACGCGGCCCTGGACTGGAGCCATGAGATTGGTCGTGAAGCAGAAACTGATGCCGCCATGGTTTGCCGATCCTCAGGTTGGACATTTCGCGAATGACAGGTCGCTCTCTCAAAAAGAGATCGACACAATTGTGGCGTGGGTGACAGCCGGCGCGCCCGAGGGTGATCCCAGAGACATGCCTGCACCTGTGAACTTTGTGGAGGGATGGGGCATTCCAAAACCTGACGTGATTTTTCAGTTGCCCAAAGAATTCTCTGTGCCGCAATCGGGCATGGTCGAGTACCAATATGTCATCGTGCCCACCGGTTTCGCGGAAGATAAATGGGTGCAGGCCGTCGAAGTCCGACCTACGGAGCGCTCTGTGGTCCACCACATCATCGCGTACATTCGCGAACCCGGATCGAATTATTTCAAGGACCAAAAGCGAGGAGTCTTCTTCGAAGCTCCTCCGGCCAAGACGGATGAGAACATTGACACCAGCGCTCTGCCCAGCGATTTTCTGGTTGGCTATGCTCCCGGCCAGCCCGCGGAGGTCCTACCGGTAGGCGAGGCGAAATTGGTCAAGGCGGGGTCCGACATCGTATTCGAGGTGCACTACACGCCCAATGGAAAAGCGGTGATGGACCGAACCAAGCTGGGCCTGGTATTCGCCAAAGAACCGCCAAAGAAAAGAGTGCAGACGTTGTCGGCGGTCAATGGTACTTTCAAAATTCCTCCCGGCGATCCCAACTATCGTGTGGATGCTTCCTTTGAAATTCGCAAGGAGGTGATCCTGGCCTCGATTCATCCACACATGCACACCAGGGGAAAGGATTTTGAATATCGCATCGTATTCCCGGGCGGTGAGACGCGGACGATCCTGCGCGTGCCGCAATACAACTGGCACTGGCAGCTTTGGTACAACCTCGACGAACCGATCGTGCTGCCCCCTGGGGCGCGAATTGAATGCACAGCGCATTTCGACAACTCGCCGAACAATCCGGAGAATCCAGACCCCACAAAGACCGTGATCTGGGGGCAGCAGAGCTGGGATGAGATGATGGTTGGCTTCTTCAATCTGGTTTACGATCCGCGGATCTCTCCCAAAGACTTGCTGCCGGAAAAGAAAGTCGTTGCGAACAGCAAGGCTGCAACCGTGGATCATTGATGAGAGTTTTTCCGTTCTTATTGATTTCTCTAAACACCTGGCCACAAAACGCTCATCCCATTCGAAACTTCGTTCGCCCGCGCCTAACTTCAAACTACCCGGCGTGGATGGAAAGACGCACACGCTCAGCGATTATGCGGCGAGTCCAATCCTGGTTGTGGTCCTTCGCTTGTAATCATTCCCGATTGCGCAGATGTATGAAGACCGTATGGGGGCATGCGCCGCTGGGTTTTGCTTAGGGAGTGCCCGAGCGGCTCACATGGCTACACTACCGACTCGTGATCAGTGTCGTGGTTTTTGCTCCACGAGTGCCGGTTCTGTCCGAACACTCGTGGAGCGAATGCCCTAGTCATGCCTGTGTACAGGACGGAAGTAGTTATCGTAGACGCGCTTAGCGACTCCAATGCCAATCTGGTCACCGTCATCAAGCGAGTGCCGCCAGTGCAGTCCTGCCCAAACGCGCGCGTCTCCTGCTTCGTTTCTCATCGCCACCAAGTTGTAATAGGTTCGCTCGGTCTGAACCAGTTGCGGCACGGCAATCTTACTCGTCGTTAAGGTCCATGTGACGTTGCGCCTGCCGAAGTAACTCGCCACGATCTCTGTTAAGGCAGAGGTCCAGAATGCATGCGCGGACGGATACTCGGGATGGTTCACGGTCAACAGCGGAGTCCATGTTGGATCCGGATCGGTATCCGGGTTGCCATCGGTATCCGCGCGTGGAATCGCGGTTCGGGGTCTCCAAAAGCGGAAAAAGTACTTCGCATTAAAACCTGCGATCAACGCATCGGCGGCAGCGGTGTGCACCAGCGCGAACAGGCGGGCTGTCTCCCGGATGTTCAATCGGTAGCTGATGGCCAAGGTGATCAGATTGCGGTTCCAACCTGCATACGCGTGTTCTGACCAGAAATAGGCGATGTCGGTCTGCTCGGGCGTACGAACGGTGCTGTCAACGCGACCGTAATCGCGGGTTTCGATGAAGTCCCTGGTGTATGTTCCGGAGGTCAATGGATTCGGGCCACCGGGCCGGAAACAACTGGGGTCAATCGTCGTGAACGGGGCTACCTGGGCAAGTATCTGGTCGACCGGTTGGGTGCCACAACCGCCATTGGGCTCGAACTCGCCCGGAGGCGGGGGAGAGGAACTGCAGTCGTAATGCACCATGTTGCCGAAACCATCATTCGCGCGCAGACTGAGAATGGCATCCGCCGCGGCCTTGCCCACGGCGATGCCGTCCTGTTTGCCCCGCCCGTCCGGGAGGGTGGCCAAGTAAGTGTCGTACTGCCCTTGCAGGTATCCCACTTGGGATGAGTCCACGCGCGCTGCAGCCGTGAGAAAGGCGGCAGTGGCGACTGCGGCCCGTACATCGGCGCTGCGCGGAGCCGAAATGGGCGCTCCGTACTGTTGGTAGCCGCCTACAATAGCCATGGTCGCGTTGTAAACTGCAAGGTTAATCGTTGCATGCAGTACCTCGGAACTCGCCGGCGGTCTCGTGGAACTACTGGTTTTCATGATTGCCGGAGCGACGATTCCCGCCCAATCGGTGATCGCGTTCTGCGCCAGACCGATCTGCCCTAAAAGACAGCAAATGATCAGCACGCGGCTAGAAAAGTTAATCTTGTTCATTTTCTTTTCCTCCCTAACATGAACATGTCGCACGGTCGGTCGCGTAACGGGCAGGTTGAAAAGCGGTCGCCACTGCTGTCATTCAGCGAGGCCTCAATCGAGACCGCATAAAGCCGTGGTAAAATGCCCGCCAAATCGAGGTTCGAGCTCCCTTGAGGCGGGACGAAAACTACTTCGTATGCTTCTCAAAAGTCCTCAAAGCGCCCATCAAAATTTCTCAAAGTGTTTGCAGGTTGCGCCATGCCCAGCGTAGTCAATGACATATATGAGTTCGGCGAGTTCCGCATGGACGTCCAAAACCGGATTCTGCGGCGGGGCCAGAATCTCGTCCCATTGACTCCGAAGGCGTTTGAAGTTCTGCAGGTGCTGGTCCAGAAAAAAGGGGAGGTTATCGCCAAAGACGAACTGATGAACGCGGCCTGGCCAGAAAGCTTCGTCGAGGACTCGAATCTCACCCAGACCGTCTTTATGCTGCGTAAAGCACTTGGGGAGACGCGCGATCAGCCTTACATCTTGACTGTGCCGGGGCGGGGCTACCGTTTCATCGCTCCCGTGACCGCACCAGTAAAAGAGGCTGCCGCTTTGCTGTCCCAAACCCCGATCGCTGAAAATCTGACAGGCAAGAAAATCTCCCATTACCGGGTGCTGCAACTGCTCGGTGGCGGAGGCATGGGAGTGGTATACCAGGCGGAAGACCTCAAGCTGGGCAGACAAGTCGCGATGAAGTTTCTTCCCGGCGAATTAGCCAGCGATCCTGCCGCCTTTGAGCGCATGCAACGCGAGGCAAGGGCGGCTTCAGCGCTCGATCATCCCAACATCTGTGCCATTTACGAGCTCGACGAGCACGAAGGCCGGCCGTTCATCGTGATGCAATTGCTGGAGGGGAAAACTCTGCGTCAGTGGATTGAGAATTCCGCGAGTGAAAACAAACATGCGCGATTGAATCAACTTCTCGACCTCGCCGTACAAATTGCCGACGGTCTGGAGGCCGCTCATCAGAAGGGCATCATTCATCGCGATATCAAGCCGGCGAACATCTTTATCACGAGCAGGGGCGAAGCCAAAATTCTTGACTTCGGAGTAGCTAAATTTCTGGAGTTGCCTGAGCTCGCACCGGCCCTGGCCCCGCGCTCGCAAGAAACTGCACAGGTTGCCGACCCGGTCTTGACCCGAACCGGCGCATCGATGGGGACGCCATTCTATCTTTCTCCCGAGCAGATAAGGGGGGAAAAGCTGGACGCTCGCAGCGATCTGTTTTCACTCGGCCTGGTTCTCTACGAGATGGCCACCGGGTGCAGAGCTTTTGCAGGAGACACAGCTGCTGTGATCCGGGAAGCCGTCTTGAACCAGCCCGCAATACCAGTGCGGCAATTAGCCCCAGAACAGCCGCTCCAACTGCAACAAATCATCACTAAGGCTTTGGAGAAGGATCGGGAGCGAAGATACCAGTCGGGGAAAGAACTGAAAACCGATCTGGAGTGCTTGCGCCAAGAAAATCGCCAAGTGGCAAGACCAGTCACTCGGTTCTTGAACCGGCGCAGAGTTGCCTTAGGAACGCTCGCTGTCGTTGTCGCAGTGGTTGCATTCCTTAGCGTGAGTCTCAGGCGGTCGAAGAGTGTGCCATTTGCAACCACCAAGACAACCAGGCTTACGGGCGACGGGCAGACCTTCAAGGCAACAATCTCTCCTGACGGCCGCTACATTGCGCACACGTCGCTGGTTGCGGGCCAGGAATCGTTGCGAGTAAGACGCGCAACGACCCTGAATGACATTGAGATTGTGCCTCCCCAAGCCGTCCGTTACATCGGAATTACCTTCTCTCCCGACAGCGAGACTATCTACTACGTGGTACGCACAGAGAAAACTGACCCACCGTCGCTCTACCGAGTCGCCGTAATGGGGGGATCGCCGGAGAAGCTGAAGACACGCCTGGACTCGCCCGTAACACTGTCCCCGAACGGAAAGAAATTTGCATTCGTGCGCGAGTCGGAAAGCGAGAGCTCGTTGATCGTGGCGGATCTCGAGGCCGGCGGCGAGCAGAGCCTCATCTCCCGCAAACTTCCCAGGGTGCTGGATTATCCGGCATGGTCGCCCGACGGGCAGATCATCGCCTGCACTGACACCGATTCCTCAGTCGCCAGCACCAGAGGAAGCGACACACGAATTATCGAGGTTCATGTTGCAGACCGGACCCAGAAAACGTTGTCGGCCCATGCGTGGGGATACGTCAGGCAGCTGGCCTGGCTCGGGAACGGACGTGGGTTGGTGATGAGCGCCCGCGGTCAAGCGGAGCCCGGCATCTTCCACGTCTGGTTCGTTTCCTACCCGGACGGAATCGAGCGCAGAGTAACGGGGGGACTGAACGGCCAAACGGGCGCAAGCGTTTCCGCAGATTCCCGCCAGATTGTCACCGTCGAAGAAAGCAGCTTCTCCAGCAGCATCTGGCGCATACCGGCGACGCACTCCCAGGATTTGCATTTGGTTGTTTCCGGATTGAGCGGTTGGTCCCCGCCAGCGTGGACCAGCGAGGACCAAATCGCCTTCGAAGAAGAGTTGGACGGTCGGCACACGATCTGGACCGTGGACACGCAAGGTGGAAATCGTAAGCAATTGACGTTGAGTGGAAATAATTATGACCACTCCGTCTCCCGGAATGGGCAGAAGATAGCATGGATCTCGGACCGGAACGGCAGTCCCGCCATTTGGACGATGGATATGGACGGCGGCAATCTGGGAATGGTGATCAGGGCCAGTGGTGAATCATTTCCGCAACTATCCCCGGACGGAAAATGGATTGCATTCACGGCTATCGGTTCGGCGCCCTGGACAACTCTGTGGAGGGTGGCGTCAGAGGGAGGGCGGCCAATCGAACTGAACAACAGACTCTGGCAGCGGCCCGTGATTTCGCCCGACGGAAAATGGATTGCAGGGTTCTATGCAGACCACGAACTGAGCACGCAGAAATTTCCGCAGAGTATTGCGATCATAGGGATCGATGGCGGGCAACCGCGAAAAATGCTTCCGGTCCCCCTCTCGGTTTCATTAGCGGCAGGCATCCGTTGGAACCCGGATGGCAGCGAATTGACATACGTCAATCGCGGGAAGGACGGCGACGACATCTGGGGCTTCCGCATAGGCGATGGCACGCTGAATCAAATCACACATTTCCACGGAGTCACCCTGATCAGTTTCGACTGGTCTCCGGATGGCAAACAGTTGGTCTTCAGTCGAGGCGGCCAAAACCGTGATGTCGTGCTTGTCGAGGACGCCGGACAGAAGTAGGTCGATCCAGATCAAACCATAAAGAAGGTTTGTGCCGAACCATTTCCGAATCGCTCGCTGCGCAAGATCATCAAAATCCGCGGCGGCTTCCCTCACGAAGCTGCGCTGAAGTGTCAAATCAAGTCTGTGGATCGTCGGCAAGTCCCGAAGTTACCCAGAAACGGGCTTCTGGGATCTGCTCGAGCTACAGATTTCCCTTCACGGGTGCAAAATTAAGATGCTGACGGTGATTCGGTTCACACGTCTAAACCCGCACGGAGCTAAGCATGCCGTTGTCGTACGAAGTTCGTTCCCTTTACCGCTTTGGAGTCTTTGAGCTAGAAGCGCACTCCGGGGAGTTGCGCCGAAACGGTATCAAGCTGAAGTTGCAGGATCAGCCGTATCAGGTTCTGCTCAAATTGCTTGAACATGCTGGCCAGACTGTCACTCGAGAACAACTACGGTCAGCCTTGTGGTCAGCCGATACATTTGTGGACTTCGAGACCGGTCTGAATACAACCATTAAGCGCTTACGGGAAACTTTGGGGGATTCGGCCGAGAATCCCGCCTTCATCGAAACAGTCCCCAAACGCGGATATCGGTTCATTGCACCTGTGACCGCACCGAATTCCGGGTCCGAGTCGGTCGCAGAAAAAGTCGGTCCGGAGAGAGTCCGGCTAAGCACCATCCTGAAACTCGGTGCCGTCCTGATTCTGGCGGAATTGTTGGTGAGTTTTGCTGTGCGCCACTGGAGCGCAGCGTCATCGATGCCAGCTCGGGTATTGGACTTTACTCAGCTCACGAGCGACGGCCAAGCAAAACAGGGACGCCTTCTGAGCGATGGTTCCCGGATCTATTTTTCCGAGGTCCTGCCTGTGGGGCGAGTCGTTGCCCAGGTCTCGGCAAAGGGCGGAGAGACGACAACCATTCCGACCACGGTCTCCAATCCTCGACCCGCGGATATATCGCCAGATGGAACTGAATTGCTAATCCTGTCGGGGGACATTTCGAAGAAAGAGGAACCCTACGGTGGTGCCTTGTGGATCCTTCCGGTTGCAGGAGGATCTGCCCGGCCTGTCGATAACTTGGTCGCCACCGATGCCGTGTGGGGTGAGAGAGCGGAGACCATTCTCTATTGCAACGGGCACGATCTCTACGTCGTAAACAGAGATGGTGCGAACCGACGGACAATCCTGACCGTTCCCGGTTACGTCGAGTCTCTCCGCAGGTCGCCAAACAGCCAGCTTTTGCGATTCACGATGACCACTCGAGCGATGGGAGGCACAAGCTCCATCTGGGAAGTGTCGGCGAATGGTGCCGGCCTCCGGGAGGTCGTTCCCGGATTGCCCGGTTCGGCAGCGTGCTGCGGCGTGTGGATGGCCGGCAACGACGACTTCTTGTTTCAGTGGACTCGTGCAGGCAGGACCGATCTTTGGGAACTGCCCGGCAACCGCCGTATTCTCCGTCCAGCGCCGAACCGCTTGACGGCAGGGCCAATGAATGTCTCCGAGCCCACCGCCAGCGGCGCGCCGAATGAGGCCTTCGTCGTAGGCAACATCCCTCGGGCCGAGCTCGTCAAATACGTTCCACAGACAGCAGAGCTTGTGCCCTATCTTTCCGGAATCTCGGCCGAGGGAGTGGAAACCTCGCGCGATGGGCAGTGGTTGGCGTACACCCTCTTCCCTCAAGGTACGTTGTGGCGCAGCAACATCGCAGGTACCGAGCGGGTACAGCTCACTTTTCCACCCATGCGCGCGTTTCTCCCGCGGTGGTCGCCGGATGGAAAACAGATTGCCTTTATGGGTACAGCGGGCGGCGATCATTGGACCACCTATTTGATTCCTGCTCAGGGAGGCGTTGCGCGGCAGATGATTCCTGGGAACGATGAAACTGCCGATGCCACATGGACGCCAGATAATAAGTCGATGGTCTTTGGTCCCTGGAAAGGTGGGGAGTCGCGGGGCATCAGAGTGCTGGACTTGAACACGAATCAAGTGAGTCTGCTTCCCGGGGCAGCGGAGATGTGGTCTCCCAGGCCTTCACCGGATGGGCGCTACATCGCGGCGCTTTCTCAACAGGACAGCAGAATGATGTTGTTTGACGCGAGGACGCAGAAGTGGGAGCAACTTTCCGTCGACTATTCGGGATATCCGAGTTGGTCGCGCGACGCCAAGTTCCTTTACTTTCAAGACTGGGATCATGGAAGCGGATATCCCTCACGCGTGGTGCGTACCCGCATCAGTGACCGCAGGCTGGAAACGGTCTTGGATCTTAAGAGCCTTGATCGGTTGTCGATTGGAACATTCATGAGCTGGAGCGGTTTGGCTGCCGACGACTCTGTTCTGCTTTCCCGAAACAACAGTACGCAGGAAATCTATGCTGTGAAGTGGTAAGCGTCCGCGGCATAGGGGAGCTTACACCTATCGCTAGGGCGCTCGTGAAGTGTTCGGTTTCAGACCATGGAGCTCCGCTGTCCCGGCTCTTTTCCTCTGGTCTGGGGAAATACGGCAGCGCATTAGTCGACCATTCCTTAACCCTTCGCCAAAGTGATCCGCGGCTGCCTCGTTCGGCTCCTCGCAGAACGCGTGGCCTAATTCGTGGGTGACCGCGAACTCGAGAAGCTCAGGCATTGACTTTTGCCACCCCTGCATCAGCTCAGCTGTGCGCAGCGCATCGTGGGCGAAGAGCGCTTCTTCGAGAAACGTTTCCCGGGGATCGAGCGCTGTGAAGGCGGGGCTGTCCGGATTCAATCGTAGCATCTGGGAAATCGGCTTCCAGTCCTGGGAGCGTACCAGAACCCATGTCCAATGCCCCAGCCCCTCGATCGGGTAGTGAGCCAAGACCTTTTTCAATTCAAGGATGTCCTTTTCGCATTGCGCAAGGGAGTAACCCGTATGGCAGTGGAATTCCTGACTAGACAGTCTTACCCTCTCGGTTGCTGGCCTTGCAATCTCCGCTGCGGTCTGACCCGTTGTCGGGAGCATCCACAACGAAACGATCAGACAGCAACTGGTAACCAATCTCGACTTTAGGGATGGCACGGCTCTACCTCGTCCGCAGTTGCGGGATGGGCAGAGATTCACCGGTCTGAAACTGCAGCTCTATAGACGGCGTCTGATTCCCGTCTGAAACGTGAATGACAAGCTAAGTTTTGCAGAGTGAACGTGTGGGGGCCCGTCGTGAGACGGATCGATGGGTCGCCGAAAGCGGCCAAAATATGGCGGAATGGATGTGAGTCAGGCGCAAGAAGCGAAGCAGTTGCGGGACGAAAACACGCGGCTGGGGAAGCTGGTCGCGGATCTGAGTTTGGACAAGGAAGCGTTGCAGTCGGTGATTCGAAAACCGGGTGGAGCTCGTAGCGCTGAAGGAAGGCAGCTATCGAGCAGATGAAGCAAGAGTATGCCTTCAGCGAGCGGAGGGCGTGCGGTCTGGTGATGGTGGCGGTCTCGACTTATCGCTACGAGGCGAGGCGCTGGGATGAGCCACTACGCACGGCGCTGGTGGAGCTAGCGCGGGAGAAGCCGCGGTTCGGGTATCGACGATTGCTTGTGTTATTGCGATGTGGAGAGCGAGTGAACCACAAGAAGCTGTACCCAATCTAACGAGCAGCGGATTAAGCATTCGACGAGAGAAGCGTAAACACTGCGTCCGAGTGGGACAGCCGTTGGAATCCCCCAAAGGTCTCGAAACGATCCTGTACGAGTAAATCTGTGCGAACAAAGGGAGTTGGTCCAGGCGAGCAGTCAGCTCCAAGCTCCCGACAGACCCCCAATAAGAAGGATAGGACGTAGTACCGCTCGAGCAAACCAGGCATCAGGCTGTCGCTTCTTTAGCACACAACTGGCACACCGCCAATCAGAAACGATCGGTATTCACGCAGGTTTTCCCTTCCGACGGATCGATGGGCCGTCAGTCAGAGGGGCGCTCGCTCGAAGCGAGCAGTTCACCAATCTGGCACACAAGTCGCACACAGACGGTCCGAGTCCGCGCGCGGAGAAATCTTTGCGGCTCGCGACGAGGTACTGGGCTTCCTTAAAGCCGGTGATCAAGGCACAGGCCTTTGACTACCTGGACGTCGTTCCTCCCTGGATTTGAAGTCGTTCAAACCCGCGTCCTTTGTCGTTCGCAGCGTTCAAACGGCAGGGGGCGTTGCAAATCAAGATTCACTCTCCAAGTCCAATTCACCTAATCTACGGCGATCGAAAGAGACACTCCTTTCTCGGCCGGCAAATTCGGGGCTTGCTATTGTTCTGCGTGTCGATCGTTTCAATTTGCTGTTTGGAATTTACGTTCGGCACATCAAGTATGGGCCTGTTTACGGAGGGCTTGCTGCGGCGATCGGATTGATGGTGTGGATGGAGTTCTCTGCGCTGATCGTCTTTGTGGGTGCGGCCTGGAACGCAGAAGGCGAGTCGTCCCCATCCAACAAAAAAGAGGGCCAGCAAAGCATCACTGGCCCTTAGTCAAAATCACTTGCTGCAAGTCTTGCTGACCACTGTCAGGCTGCTGACAAGTAAATCCCCATACTCCTGTTTGCCAGATGCATTCTCGACCTGCCCTTCTTTCTTTGCTTCCGCCTTCGTGTCGCGGGTGGCTGTGCCAGTGACAGTCACTTTGTGGTTGATGTGCTCGTCGAGTTTGCTGGTGGTGCTGTGCAGTTCCCAAATCCTGCCATCTTCGGCGGTAATTGAGACTTCGCCTGGCTTGTCGCCCTTCTGCACGCAGCCGGTCACGGTCGTATCTGGGCTCGCCGGCTTCTGCGGTTCCTGCGCGACCGGTGTTGTATTGGTTGGCGTTACGTCGCCTGGTTTCGGAGTTTCCTGGGCGAAAGCGGCTACTGACACGAATATGGCAGCCGCCAGTGAAACGAGGATTAACTTTCTCATTTTTGCTCCTTCGGCCAGAATCAGTGTTTTCAGGTGACTCTCTCGGTGTGGAAACTACGTTCTGAGGACGAGTGACTCTGGCGAATGTATTTTTCCGAAACCGAGGAAGTGTAAGTCATATCGTCTTAGAAGTTCGTTTCTCAATGGGTTCCGGTTGACCCACCGCGCAAATGGACCCATCCTGAGTCCCATGCCCACCTGCGCATTGTCGGTGGTGGGACAATGAGAAAAATGGTCAGAATTGCTCAGAGTCCGCAGAAACACCATTTAAGTGTGCTCGCGGGGCGATTTGCTGCGTACTCCGCCGTCCACGAAGGACGCTGGGCTGCCACGCGAGCGAACTCAGGAAATGCGCAGGGGCGAGGCGAAGGGGGGGCCTCCGCCTTGCCGGGGTGCGCAAGATCTTCCTTCAAACCGTTCGCCGTCCGCTCACTAAGTTAATGACCAGCACCACCAGCCCAACCACCAGAAGCAGATGGATCAGGCCTCCACCAACGTGCATACTGAAGCCAAGCAGCCACAAAATAAATAGAACAACGCAAATGGTCCAAAGCATGTCGACCTCCTGCGCTCCGGGCGAGCGCTCGAATGCAATTTTTGAAGCCGCTTACTTACTTCTGATCTTTCTCTTTGGCTTCGGCCTTCGCTTCAGCCTTTCCTTCGGCTATGGCTTGGGCTTTTGCGCCACGAATTTCGGCAAGGAACGGCTGAGCCACGGCTGGAGCCGTCACTTTACCCAACAGCAAAGCTCGAGTTGTGACCTTCGGCCCATAGATCGCGTGGCGGGAATCATTGTCTTGACGGACCGATGCGCCTTCCAGCGTGAGGCCAGCGAATACACCCTTGGCACGGGAGTAGGTCAGGATCTCGGTATCCATCTTCCAGTTCGTGCCGGCCTCGGCATGCCGTCCAACGGGACCGGCAGCGGCTGAAGCGTCCGCTCCAACGTGGAAATTACTCGAGAGAAGTTTTTGCATTCCTTTCTCGTTCTGAATAATCATGACCAGGTCCACGGCCTCGACGCCGATCTGCAGTCCCCAGTTTCCGCCTGAAATGGTAATGAACGCGGGCGCACTCCAGCCATTCGCGGTGCGGCAGGTGGCTACGCCTTTGCCTCCCTTGCCTCCGAAGATCAAGCCGCCCTTGATCATGTGCGGCACAACAGCGACGCACTTGGCGTGCTCCAACACTTCTTCCGGAATTCCCTTGTCAGGCATTCCCATAATTTCGTGCAACACTTTGGTGGCGTTGTCGAGCCGGTCGGTGGCATCTTCCCGGGCCGAGTCTGCCCAGCACAGCGCTCCGAGACTCAACATGGCAAGTACGAAGATTACTTTCTTCACGGACAGCCTCAATTCTGTTGCCTCTGTGCCGGCTTCGCTGGCTTCGTGCGCTGCCTTAGAGGCGCACACACCCGCGCAGACTCGCTGGCACATCAGGTCAACTGCGACGTTAACAAATCAGGAACCAAGTGGTCTGAGCAATACTGCTCACGAAGGGGTGGGCTGACCCAGGACTGCTATTTGTGTCCCTGTTGGGGTTGTTCGCGATGCCGGAAGCGACACGCTCTGGAGCGACGCCCTTTAAAAGGCGATGATGAACGCTCTGCACCGCGCACATGCGTTTTCTGACATGTTCGTGGCTTGGTCGATCAGCTCTTTAATTCGAGTGAAAAAAGACTGGCTCGGATTCTGTTCCTGCTCGCTCATTTTGGCAAGGAAGGCAAACCCGAGGCGGTCGTCCCCAAGATCAGTCAGGAGACGCTGGCTGAGATGGTCGGGACCACCCGTTCGCGAGTCAGCTTCTTCATGAACCGATTCAGGAGATTGGGATTTATTCACTACAACGGCGGGCTCTGGTCGCAAGTGCTGTGCAGCGTCATGCCTTGATCGCCGATCGTACTGGCCGCCGCTTCGCCGGCTAAAGTACTTTCGTCTGCGGCAGCAAGTCTCGCATTCATGTTGCAAAACCTCGTCAGTCGTTCCTTACGACATAGTCTCCGGTGCCTGAGCGGTGCTGTTTCGTTTTTGGCTGCGCCGTGCCAAGGCCTTTGTGCTGGCAATCTCGGAAAGGCGGTTTGTTTTCGCGGTTAGTTGGTTGGACTGCCGGATGGTCTGGTCTTCTTTCGCATTGACGCGGCTCGCTACCTCGTGTCGTTCAGTTGTGTTCGGCGTCGTTGAAAGTATGTCGGATATCAGGTTCGGAATTATGGTCACTTTTGAACACACTTGAACAGTCGTCTTTCATTAGTTGACAGGGTGATTGCACCATAGTGGGATCATCAATCAACTATTCAGGAGAATCTAGAACAAGCCTTCCAGGATTGTGGAGTGCAAATGATCAATTTTGCTCAGACGCCTTTTATTTGCCCTGATAAGTTTCCTTCTCAGTGTGAGGAGGCCCTATGAGTGTATTTCGTATTCTGGTGGCTGATGATCATCCGGTATTCCGGTTCGGCGTGTGCTCACTGCTGGCGTCTCATGAAGGATGGGAAATCTGCGGACAGGTCGCGGACGGGCGAGATGCGGTCGAAAAGTGCCGGCAGTTAAAACCCGATCTTCTTATTTTGGACATTTGCATGCCGACCCTCAACGGAGTGGACGCAGCACAGCAGATCATGAAGAATAATCCAGCCCAGAAAATCCTGGTCCTGACCGACGTTCGTGCGGAACAGGTGGTTCGAGATTGTTTGGACGCGGGAGTTCGCGGGTGGGTGTTCAAGGCTGACGGAACCGACGACCTAATCGCGGCAGTGGAAGCGCTGCAACGGAACAGGTCCAGCTTCAGCGCGCGAGTGTCCGACCTGATCATGGATTGCTACCTGAAACGACAGCGAGGGGGCCCAGCTGCAGCTCAAGGACCCAGATTGTCGCCTCGGGAGCGCGAGGTGGTACAGCTCGTGGCGGAGGGCAAGACTTCCAAGGAAGTCGCCGTAATCCTCAATGTGGCAGTCAAGACGGTCGACACCCATCGAAGCAATCTCCTGGTGAAGCTCAGGCTTCACTCGATCGCCGAACTAGTGCTGTATGCGGTGAGGAACGAAATTGTTCACGTTCAACTTCCTGCCGCGGTGACCTCCCCCAACTCGAGGTTGGCGGCGCAGACGATACCCCTCAGCGCCATTAACTGAGATGTTCGAATGCTCGATCGGACGGAATGACCGGTCGATCACATTTCGAACTTGGTCTGCGGAAGATTATTCAAAGGCCGGACGACCTCCATGATCGGAGCTTTCTTTCCATCCGCCGGGCCATCAGGTGTCGAGTTGGCATCCAGCGGGGAGAATTTCGTAACTTCGAGAAAGTTCTAAGTATCCTCAGGCGATGTTGCACATCGAACGACCGGATATATTGCCCGATGACTTGGGGCATGCTCATCTGCAAGGCAGCCGAGAAGTTCTGACGCGACATTTCGACAAGCCGTTCCGGGGAATGCAGCAAGCCACGAAGGCGACTGGCGAGGCTGTTGACCTCGTTTGGCGTGAAGAGCTCCATCGAGACAGATTCGAATTCTGCCAGTTCTCGGAAGTCTTGGATATCGGAGGCAAGTATGGGTAAGCCATACTGGCACGCAATGTGGGCAACCCCGCTCGCGCCCGCCGATGAGGTGTAAGGCATCACTGCCAAGCTCGCTGTCCGAAACAGCTCAGGAATAGACTCTTCCGGGACATACCCGACGAATCGAATCAGCGGATTGTGTTTGACGCGCTCTGCCACCGACTGCACATAACCAGGAGTCTTCGGATGATCGCCTCCGGCGATTACTAACTCCACGGGTAGTAAGCTGGCCGAGACTAGCTCAAACGCTTCGATCAACAACTCCAGTCGCTTGTACGTCCCCCATTTCCCGAACGCGAGTATCCGCTGCACGGGGTTTCCGCGTGCGGAGAGATCGGGCTCTTCTGGACAACTTGCGAAAATTCCGTGGTGACGAACATTGACGGTGCCGCGCCCGTATTTGTCCCGCAGAGTGTGGTGGTAGGCAGGCAGCAGGACTGATAGGGAATTCGCCGACAAGAGCATGTGGGTAGCAACGTGCCCGGCCGCGCGATATAGCATGGGCGACTTTACGCCCGCGTCGGACAAATTGACGGTTTCAAAGAGCTGGTGCAACGTGACGTGCGTATAGCAGGAAATCAATCGGGTCAGAGCCGGGATCGTGAGCCCGAAAAAGGCCGGCAGGGGCTTTCCGCCAAAGCTCGCAAGGCCGATGTTGTACCAGACAACATCCAGCTTCAGCTGTCGGATGGCGCGCAACAGAGAGAGTGGGTTGCTGAGACGATTGAATCCCCAGCAACGCACCACGGAAAATTCTGGCAACTCCGGCTGCGGCTCAGGCAGGTAGTCGGCCAGGATCGTAAGTTCGACCCCCGGATGTCGCCGGAGTTCGTCAGCAACGTGAAACCCATATTCGTTGAGGCCCTTGCGGCTCGGAGGAAAGGCAGTCACCAGTGCGAGCTTCATCGTGGGCTAGGCCTGAGGATCAGGTTCCTGGAGAGCTTTCCGAGCAAGTGCAGATACCGCAAAGCGACCACTGCGCTCGCTTTGCTCTTGCCCGCGCGCCGGATACCAAAGTGAAAAGGAATCTCTCGAGCCGAATGAACGCGGGCTCGCACCAGGATTTCGAGCAGGAGCTTGAATCCCTTGGTTTCGAAGCTGAGTCCATCGATGGCTTCCCGCCGCACGATGAAAAAACCTGACATCGGATCCTCAATCCGCAGCTCTCTTTTTTGCAGAGGGAAGGCGGCCAATGTACTCACGCGGGAGATGGCGGCGCGTATCGGGTTCCAGCCCTGCACGCCGTTCTTGCCGGCATAGCGGCTGGCGATGGCGATGTCGCACCCCTGGCGCATGGCTTCGAGGAGTGTCGGGAGCAACTCAGGCGGATGCTGCAGATCAGCATCGATGACGCCGAGCAGGTCGGCGTCCGAATGCTGCCAACCGTGGACAATTGCACCCGCAAGTCCTCGCTGGTTCTGCCTGGGAATCAGCCGGATGCGACCGTCTGAGGCAGACCGCACCCTGACAATGTCAGCGGTTTCATCGGTACTGCCGTCGTCGACAACTATTACCTCATAAGGAAGAGATAGCGGCTCGAGGGCACTTTGAACGCGTCGGAGAACAGTTTCGATGTTTCCGGCTTCATTCAATGTGGGGACAACTAGAGCAAACGAATCGCGCTGAAGATTTTGCATATTGGCCCGAGAGTTCCTTTCTTCGGCGCACTGTTGGTGGAATCTTTGAACTCCCAGCACCGAGGTCAGGCCACTACGAACTTTGCCAGCTTGGCGGTGCTGATGGTGATAGAGCTTTGCCCCTTGTAGGCAATGAGGCCCAGTTTCCACGCGCTGAAGATTTTGCATATTGGCCCGAGAGTTCCTTTCTTCGGCGCACTGTTGGTGGAATCTTTGAACCCAGCACCGAGGTCAGGCCACTACGAACTTTGCCAGCTTGGCGGTGCTGATGGTGATAGAGCTTTGCCCCTTGTAGGCAATGAGGCCCAGTTTCCGGAAGCGATTCAGGAAAAAGCTGATTCGCGACCGCGTGGTGCCAACCATCTCAGCCAGCTCTTCCTGATGGATTTGTGGAACGACCTCCTCCGGTTCGCCGCCGGGACCGAAGCTAGCAATTGAAAGGAGAGCTCGAGCCAGTCGTTTTTCACTGGAGTTTATGAGTTGGTCGACGATGACTTCCTGGCTCCGGCCGATGCACGCAAGTAAGTAATCCAGGAAAAATGCGGTAAAGGCCCTTTCATGCTGGATCACCCGCAACATTTCTTTGCGCGCGATCCTGACTATGGTGCAGTTTGTGAGCGCCATGGCTGACGTCGTCCTTCGGGGGCGAATCGCGGCGATGCATTCCTTGCCCGCGAAGTTCCCTGGGCCAAGCAAGCCGATTGTGGTCTCCTTGCCCTTAGCGACCACCGTGAGCTTCACAGTACCTGCCAAGATGTAGAAGACCGCATTGCCGCATTTGCCTTGCTCAAACAGAACTTGCTTCCCGGCTGCGTACACAATCGTCCTGCCGATGCCGGGCCTTGAGAGAAAAGCATTAATGCGAAACCTCGGATGTTTGTGAGTGGAACGCGACAATTGTTTTGTCTGCGGTTTGCGGTTGTCCGTGACACGACCATCGACGTCCGGCTTGCCGGGGCAATCGAATGGGCCGACGACTTCCTCGACCGGAGAGACCGGGCTGCTGTCATTCACGCGCTTCACCGGTTCGCCGAGCTCGAGCCGCGGCTTGCCTTTGATTCTGACCATGAGGGCATCGGGCAACGCGGAATCGGGATAGGGCAAGCCCGGATCAACTTTCATATTCGCTCTTCTGAAGGTAGAGCTGAGATGGCGTTAGTCGAAGCATCAGTTGTCCCGGTGTGAAAGAGTTTGTACTACCTGTCGTTCCTCGAGTTTCTGTGGAACCATGGGTTCGGCCCAAGACCTAGCCGACGACAGAGGCATTTGCGAGCTCAGGCAGTCCTTCTGACAGGGACCGCAAAATAAGGCTACCAATGTGCTCGACCGTGGATGGACCGATCACGATGAGTTGAGGAACAAAAGTGGATAGCTCGAGGAACGCCCGCCGGTAGCCGTATATGAAGTCGAGAGGGTATTCGGGTTTCCTTGTGAATGCTTCTTCCGGAAAGGCGTCCAGTACAAAGGCGAAGTCCGGTTTGGGCACCAAACTTATCAGCAGTCGAATGTAGGCTCCAGCCAGCCAACTCCGGGAATGAATCTGGGCCAGCTGATCGTATAAGTAGCGGTCAAAGATAACGAAATCGCTATTTCCAGCGCGTAACCGCGAAAGTACAAGGCGGAGACGTAAGGTGTCGAGGAAGTAAAAGATGGCGCGTACGAGTGTCAAGTACCAGGTTCGGACGTTCTTGTCGTTTCGAAGTGCGCCGTGTCTGGGTGGCATGGGTCGGTTCTGCAACACTGCGAGACTTACACCCGCTCTGACCTTTGACATAAAGGCGACATCGTCCCAAAAGCTCACGCGGGACACGGAGTATCCTTGATCGATGAGGTGCGCCGAGATGCGGTCGATTTGCGTAGTTTTCCCGGCGCCATCGATCCCCGAAAAAGTGACAATCTGTGTAGCATGACGAGTCATGGTGTTCCGAACGTCCACGCCGCGCCGCCAGCCCCGTCAGCGCGTAGGTATTCTTTGCTACGGTGTGCCCGGCGGCTTCGCGGAGGTCCCTTTTGATAAAGCAAAAACAGAACCGACGGCAACGCAGGCCCCCGCAACGACGCCGACTTTGATCAGCAGGGAACGCCTGCTCCGCTGCTTCGCAGGTGCGATTGCGACACCGATTGGCCGCGCGGCTGGCGAGCCTTTCGGAAGGGGCAATTTCGCGCCGGCGGCCCCGGAGGGAACCGAGTCAGTGTTTTGGGTTTGCGCAGAATCGTGATCGCTCGGTTCTTGCGGAGCCGGCTGAGCCTGTGATGGAGCATCCGGCAGTTCACTCGGACTCGGGCTTGCGGTTGTCTGTAGCGGCATCTGCGCATCATCAGGCAGGTGCGAGGGTTCAGTCTGGACCCGTTCCCGTACACTTTGTGGAACAGCCTCCGCAGACAGACTGGCCGCTCCCGTCAATAGCCCGACCAGAATCACATTGTGAAATCGACGATTTCTCGTGTTCATAGCGCCCCGTTGTGAGACTTTAGCCGTCCTGCCGAACTCCACCTGCTAGGCTGCGCGATCGTCCGTGTAACCCGGCTTCCAGAACTGGAGAGAATGAGCTTGGTGCCCATCTGCGGCCTCCAGAACAGAAGGAAACATGTTGAGGACAGACGCCGCCTGAGTTATTTCCAGGATCACGCTGGTTTGAGGAGAGGCTCCGGCGACGGATACCTCACCGTCACCCCGCTCCGCGTGGCCGACGCATTCCAGCAGGAGATCAATAGATTCCGGAGTTATTTGCTCAATCGCCGATAGGTCCAAGATGAGGCGAGGCCGGTGCGAGCTATCGACAAATCCCTTAATTTCCCGAAGGAACGATCTGCGGGAGGCTTTGTCACGAGGCTCGGGCAAGCGCTTGATTGTCATGGGTTGTGTTTTCGTCATGGGTAGTGTTCCTCTTCTTTAATGGCGTCCCGACGGGACAACCCGGACCCGTGAGCGAGTCTCGGCGATCGATGGGCGTGTCTGGCCTGTGTGCCGATCCGTGCCGAAAGTCCCGCGGTGCCAAGGTCGACGGTCACACTACGCGCGAGATGTTCCAGCCTCGTTCCGTCAACCACTGATTCACGAAAATAAAGACCCGGAGCAACGTAAGTGTTGGGCTGGATGCTGGTGTGATCAAGTGTGGTTCCGAAATCAATCTCACAGTTGCGCTCGACGGACGAGCAGCCCTTGAGAGCAACGCCGGCTTTGACCTTCGTTCCTGGGCCGATGTAACAGGGGGCCTGGATCGTGGCCGAAGCATCCACTTGAGCCGTCTCGTCGATCCAGACGCGCGGCTGAGTTTGGGATCCTGTGAGCTGGATTCCGCAACGTCCCTCCAGCGCATCTTCCACTAGTTGTCGATATTTGACGCTGGACGAAAGGCGGACGACATACCCGAGAAAATCGTACCGGGAGGAGGCCAGGTCGCTGTCCTGGTCCGCGGGTTCACGGTTCTTGAGGATGCAACCACGGTCGAGCAGGCTGATACCGAGCGGTCCTTGCTGGTCGAATACTTTGGTGTGCTGTCTCCGCCCCTCAGAGTGAAAACGAATTAGATCGGGAAGATCGATTTCCGCGTACGAACCGAGAGCGATCAGAAGGACCTGCTCAACGCCTTCTTTGGCCCACTCGACCATGGTGTGAACTCGATTCGGCTCTTGGGGATTTCGATCAGCAACCGACACCAGCCCGACGCCCAGGCCTTGCACCCTCTCAATCCACCGCTGAAGAATGGTCTTGCCCAGAACTGGCCATGAGGGGGCACACAAACCGGAGTCGCGAATTGCGCTTCCTGCATCACCGCCTGGTGCAACTATCAGAGCTCCCATTTCCACGTCAATTTCACCTGTGTTACATGGCCCTCTCAGCCAGCCTCTGAGTCGAAGACCCGAGAAGCAAGATCTTTGGAATCGTCCGCGAAACTGGACCGGCTCCGGCTCGTCGAACAGCCGGACTTGGACCCGGACGGGCACGAAGTTCGGTTCCCATTGAAGCCTTTTGCCCGTACATGGCCCCGAGCCTTCTGCGCGAGTTTCGTAGAGGTAGGGTCGGCTGTCGCTTTAGAGTGAGACATTCCCGCATTCGTTCCTTGGCTTTGTGCAGCTGCGACTTGGAGTTTCCGATCGAGCAGTGGAGTAGTCCTGCAATCTCTCGATGTCCGTAGCCTTTGATCTCGTGCAATTCAAAAATAGTCCGGTAGCCATGGGGAAGCGTCTCTAATGCACGCGAAAGCGCAATGCGATCGAGAGAGTAATGGAGTCGGTCATCATGCCGACCGAGCTCACGCCTTGTGATGGGAACGCCATCCTGGTCATGGGGGTCGTCGAAAGAGACTTGACGGGGCGCCTGTCTTCGAAAATGCATAAGGGCTGTGGTCACGGCGATGCGATGCAGCCAGGTGGACAGAGCAGATTCCCCGCGGAACGTGGAAAGCTTGCGGAACACTTGAATGAAAACGTCCTGGGTCAGATCGTCTGCCTCGGCCGTGTTTTTCGTCATGCGAAGGATTACCGCATAGACCCGGTGTTTGTGCAGGTGAAAGAGAGAGCCAAATGCGTCCCCGTCCCCATTCATGGCTCTTCGTACAATGCTGAGATCGGAAGCGTCGCAATCGACGGCAGTGGCACTCATGCTCACGTCTGTTTTCTCCTGGCTGATTCTCAGCCAAGAACAGCGTAAGCGGCTTCACCACGAGTTGTGTATTCGGTTCAACCCGCGTTCGCGTAGGTGCTTTCCCGTAGGGTGCTTGGGAGACACTTTCGGGTCAGCCATCGCAAGATTCCGGTGATTCGTGTGATTGATGCGAAGAGTGGCAGAACACCGGCCCGAGGATGGAAGATGCGGTTCTTTCGCGCTTTTGAGAGGGTTCGTAGCGATTAGGGGGCTACGGAGGAAACCTAGGCCGAACGGCTCTGCTATTGATGACCTTAGCTGGCATGCGGAGGGTGCCGGCTGCGAAGTGGTGCGAAACCGCACATGAAAGGTTCTACAACCTTTGAGTAATTTGGGGTACGGTATTCCCTGGAGATTCCTAGGGAAGACACCTTAGAATCTTCAGGATTTGTCCCAACAATCTCTTTGTCGCGGTCTTGGCAGGAGAGGTCTCTCCCCAAGGAAGATATTGCCGCTGATCGCGGTGCTGGCGATCGCAACGCCAGCGGTAGCAGCAGTGTTTGTCGTAGCCCCGCTCAACAACAGTAATGTTGCCACCAGCGTTCAGTACGTGGCCACCGCCACCACGACCTGCGCGAAGGGGGTGTCGGCGATGGGCATTTACACCGCTCCCTACGTACTCGCCTACACGGTCAGCGGCGCTAAGCTCAATACGGTGTTGTCACTCAGCCCAGGTACGTACACTACCGTAGTCCAGGAGTGGGACAATTGCGGCGGATCGACGAAAACTCCTGTCGCGATTACTGTGGTTGGATCCCAATCCGGCGGTTCTGTCCGGGTGTCAGCGCCGACGAATAATAGCGCGGTGAGCACCACCGTTCAGTTTGTTGCATCTGCCACAACCAACTGTACGTCCGGGGTGGCAGCAATGGGTATCTACACGGCGCCCGGTGTGCTGGCCTACAAGGTCAGTGGAGCGAAGTTGAATACCTTATTGACCCTCAAGCCGCGAAACTACCATACCGTCGTGCAGGAATGGGACAACTGCGGAGGGGCTGCGACCACTCCCATCGTGTTAACCGCGGGTTCCATCGGCCATTCCGGCACCTTTGCGAACCTGCACCAGCAGTCGAGCTGGACCGGCTATGCGCTGCTTCCGCCCCTCTATAACATCTGCCCGTCGTGTGTGCCTGCCGGACCCCAGACTACCTGGGCAATGACACGTGGCGTTTCGTCGCCGACCATAAGTGGGAACTCCGCCCGCATGGATGTGGGAGGCCAAACTGTTTATTCGGACGTCCTCTGGAACAATCACCTGATTGGCGATTTTTCATCGCAAGGTCTACCCGACACTGATCATTCCATTATTCCCAACGTCCACAATTTCACCTACGACGTGTATTTTTACGCGACCGATATAAGCGCTTCCCAGGCGCTGGAGTTCGATATCAACCAATTTGTTAATGGGCAATCCTTCATCTGGGGGCACGAATGCCGCATTGCCGGAGGGAATGAATGGGACATCTGGGATAATCCGGGACAGAAGTGGCATCCGACGGGGATACCGTGCAATCCCCTGAACAACTCGTGGAACCACCTTGTCATTCAGGCACAGAGAACATCTGACAATCACCTTTTGTTTCAATCGATCTCGTTGAACGGGCAGACTGCGACCTTGAATTACAGCGAGTCTCCCACCCCTACCACGTGGTATGGCATCACGATCAACTACCAGCAAGACGGGAACTACAAGCAGCAGCCCTATTCGATCTGGTTGGACAAGGTGACGTTCACCTACTGGTAGGGCCCCCTCTCAGTGCCTCGTCGCGTGACGTGTTGAAAGCATGGGAGAAATCTCTCAAGATCCAACTTTCTTAGGTATTTCTCCGTGCCGTCCTAAGTAATCTTCGGTCGTGGCCGTCCAGGCAACCCTAGGGTGAGACCTCATCATCCATTGCGCGTCCATGAGGCTCGAGCTTTGTGGCGGAGCCTGAGATGAGAATTTATTCTGCCCAAGGTTTCTTGGGGATTGTTCCCTTGGCAATAGCCGGAGCCCTAGTGGTAGGCGCTTTGGCGCAGGATAATCGCCCTGTCTCGCAGGTCGCGCCCTCGGTGGCCACTCAAGAGACCGCTTCCCCTGGTGCGAGCAGGGCAACTGTGACTTCTGATGACACCGCTTCGTCGCCGCAGCCGCACGCCGAAGAGGGACAATTTGTTTTCAGAAAGAAGGTTGAAGAAGTTGTTCTGCACGCGGTCGTGGTCGATCCGCAGAACCACTTGATGCCGAGTTTGAATCGCGATGCGTTCAGCATTTATGAGAACGGGAAGTTGCAGAGGATGACGTCATTTCGGCACGAGAATGTTCCGCTTGCTTTAGGCATTCTTATTGACAATTCAGGTTCGATGCGTCCCAAGCGGCAGAAGGTAAACGACGCAGCGCTCAATCTCGTGCGTTCGAGCAACGCGAACGACGAAGTGTTTGTCGTGAACTTTGGGGAGCAGTATTACCTCGATCAGGATTTCACGGACGATATCGCGAAGCTGCAAACCGCGCTGGACAAGGTCGAGACCTCGGGGAGTACTGCCCTCTACGACGCGATCGTGGCGTCCGCCGGACATTTAAGGCAGGACGCGAGAATTCAGAAGCGAGTTCTACTCGTGGTAACCGACGGAAAGGACAATGCGAGCCAGGAATCTCTCGAGGAAACCGTCCAGCAATTACAACGGGAAGACGGACCCGTGGTCTATGTCATTGCCTTTCTTGACGAAACAAAGAACACGATTTCTACGATGCGGGCGCTTCAGGCGATCAGCCTCAACACTGGGGGAACCGCGTACTTTCCAAAGGATCTTAACCAGGTTGATGCCATCACAAAAAGCATCGCATCTGACATTCGCGATCAGTACGTTATCGGGTACAAGTCCTCGAACCCAATGGCGGGCCACGCCTATCACTCCATCGACGTTCAGGCCAGCGACGCCAGTCGCCACAAACTTCGGGTGCGAACGAGAACCGGTTACTACAGCGAGTCGCCCGCCGCACCCCAGTAGGTATGCACCAAGCCCTTCGCGCGATGAAGCGAGATCGCAGGCGAGTTGTTTTGGGGTTGCGATCGCATCTTCAATCGCTTGTGGCGCCAGATTCCGAGTCTCACAACGCCTGGCAAGGCGGCTGCTGCCCAGATCGAAAACAGAAGCAGATACACATTGGCAAGCGAAATACCCAAGTTCTCGAGGGACCAACGAACCGCGAAAGGTCTCGTGATTCCGCGCAGAAGCTCGGCGCCCGTCCCAAATCCGTCGTTCCCTGTGATCTTGCCAGCAGCCCAACCCGCCAGGGCTGCGGCAAGTAACCAAAACGGGATAGAACATCACGCGTGCGCTTCTCGCATGTGCTCATTCGCCGGTTCAATGATGTATCGATTTTTGCTAGGACAAAAACGGCATGATGTTTCCTGCACCTTCCCGGTAGTCTCTTCGACGACCGGCAACTGAAAGCTCCGTAAGCATTCGGTACAAGTCACCACAACGTATGGCACTCCTTGAGCGTCATTGCCGTTACGGGGGATCCAGGCTGGGGCACCGCCTGATGAGTACACACCCAGCTTTCGGATCTGTGAAGGAGAGCGGCAATCCGTGTCAGGAGATTCCTGGGACTCTGGACTTTCGCGAAAAAGGCGTCCGCGATCACTCCCGTGGGAACGACGTCGCCTTGATAGTCACCGCTCATTGCAACAGTCACTATTTCCGGGAAACGCCGGCGAATGACGGACAACAGCTCATAGCCTGACATCTGTGGCATGTTCAGGTCGGAGACGATTAAGTCCGGCAGTCTTCGCTTTAAGTGCATGAGCGCAGCAAAACCGTCCTGTGCTGAGGACACATCGTATCCAGCCGAGGTCAGCAACAGTGCGAGGCTCTCGCGAATGCTTGGTTCGTCATCAACCACAAGGATTGGATGTCTTGAAGGGCTCGACATAGTCCCTCTTCTCGCCGTGGCCGGAACTTTCGTCCACGCCAAAACACTGTCGCATTTGGCTGCACCATCTGGTCTGGTCAAAAGCGCACACTCTCCTAGCAGATACCTCCCCATACTGTCGGTGGACGGGCTACGTTCTTGCGGTCGACAGTCATAATGACGCAGTGTATGCAGGAAAAGGAACTGTTGTAGACATTCTAAGGAGTTTCTTGCCGAGGACTCCTCCAAATATCTCTGCTCGGAAATGTTCACAGGCCAAGGAGTGCCCTCGTGTTTGGGAGGGCGCGGCCTCACCCACGGGTGCTATTTTGGGCCAATGGGTGGGCTAGTTGGAAGGTTGCGATTCGAGTCTCTATCGAAGCGACTCGAAGCCGAGAACTTGTGACACGATTGCTTCTAGCATGCTGTACGAGCCGTTCGAATAGCGACCATATTCGTAGCGACTGCGATAGCCATCTTCATAGCCGCGACGGAACCCTTCCCGAAAATAGTAGTTATAGTCTTCCTGGGCCAGGTAGTAGCCGCTGTAGCCGTAGTTCGCATCCCGATAGGCATAGGAGCCTTGGTAATCGGAACGCCACTGATCCTGCCGGTCGGCTTCACCGGTGCGAAAGCCTTCCTCATAGCCATGGTTCACGGCCTGCCGGAGCAATTCTGCGCCATACTGATTCGTCTCGTAGTAATTGCCGCCGCGATAGTAACGATAGCTTGGAGCGGTGTAGTAGTAGGGATCTCGTTCGTATTCGTGCCCACGATCGTTCCGAAATGCCATTTGCTGTTGACGTTCACGCTCTAAATAGTCTTCCTGAAAGCGGTACTGTGACCTGCGGTTTTGTTGCTGCAACTCCGCAGTTTGCTGCCGCGCTCGAGCCTGTTCCTGATCTAGATTTTGACGGTACTGCGTCATACGCTGTTGCTGCTGCTCGATGAGCTGCTGTTGCCGCTGTTGTGATAGACGTGCCTGTTGTTGTTGCTGCTGCTGTCCGCTCTTTTGCTGCTCTGCCTGCTGCTGAGCGTGACGCTGCTGTTCCTGCTTGTTCTGGTTCTGCTGCTCTTGCTGGGCACGTTGCTGATCCTGCTTGTTCTGGTTCTGCTGCTGTTGCTGGGCGTGCTGCTGATCCTGCTTGTTCTGGTTCTGCTGCTCTTGCTGAGCGTGCTGCTGATCCTGCTTGTTCTGGTTTTGCTGCTGTTGCCGAGCGTGCTGCTGATCCTGCTTGTTCTGGTTCTTTTGCTCTTTCTGGGCCCGTTGCTGTTGCTCCTTGTCCTGTTCCTGCTGCTGCTCCCCGCGCTGTTGCTGCTCTGCCTGCTGCTGGGTATGTTGCTGTTGCTGCTTGTTGTTGTCTTGCTGCTGTTGGTTGGTCCGATCCTGTTGCTGGGTTTTTTGCTTTTGATCGGGTTTTCGCTTCTCCTGCGGTGCTTGTTTTTCAGGTTGGTTCTGTTTCTCGTCCTGCTGATCCTGCTGCTGGTGAGCAAGGGCAGCGGTTCCCAGAAACACAAACAGAACCGCTGTGCTGATGACTCCAATGCGTTTCATGAAAGTTGCCTCGACATCAGCTTAAGCGCCAAGGGGATGATTAACTGTCTTCTTTTGACCAGGGAGCGGATGGTTAGATCTTACGCGTATGTTAAGGGAAGCTCTTTCGGAGCCGGATCAAGAAACGGAAAGTCGCGAGTGTAAGCGCTCGACCTCTGCGAGGCCCCGGAACAGTCAAGGGTAGGTCAACGACCGCCGGGAGATGGGTCGGCGCTTCTGTGGCGCTTCTATCAACCTTTGCGATAAGACTCAGCATCTCTGAGCAATATCGAACAGTCAGGCTTGGGCCAGAGTCGGTCGGCTCATGGCATGACAATCGTGCGGCATTATCCGGAAACGTCGCCAGCACCAACCGAGAGTTCCTTCCCGGGATACCCGCTTGGAGTCTGGCCTCCGATCATTTCCTCCTTCTGCAAGGAGAATGCAACATACGAAACGAGACATAGTGACTGCAGCCTGCCAGGTTGCACCTGCCCATGCCATTCCAGACCAAGATGAAAGGCCGAGGAGCGGGTGAAGGAAGAACGGGGTCTGTTGCCTAAGCAAGGCGGAGCACAGCATGGACTTGGGGGAAGCAACCTGGAATATAGGTCGGGTTTGGCAGGGCTCGGAGCGCCCACTTCGCAAGTCCGCGTGATCTCAGCCGGACAAATCACTATCAGCGTTTTTCAACTCAACATTCTCGTCCCGGTGGCCTGATTGACCATTCATGCTCGTATTGCCGCCCTGATTGTTCTGGTCCTGCTCCACAGTGCCCTTGCCTTGGTCTTGATCCGTTTCGCGCTCGATTACGGTGCCGACGATTTGAGTGAATCCGAGAAGGAAGGGGCTGAAAGCTGATCTAGCAAGGTGTTGTTCCAGACGTCAGCGGCCCTAGCCTCACGAATCCTCTGACGATGTTGGCGGATTCAGATCAAGAATACGTTGCTTCAAGTCGGCCGCATCAGCCGCTCAGGCTTTTCGTCCACACGAAATAGCCACTGGCCGCGTAGGTATTGTTCCCCTCGCGTTGACAGTCTTACCCTATGTGAGATACTCTCTAGCTTGGGGTGGTTACCACCTTCTCCTCTTTCAGGTTCCCTGAACTAAGTCAGCTCATCTGAAGTTATCTCCCCTTAGCGCTAATAAACCTTTTAGGAGGTTTCAATGTTTGCACGCACAGTCACTTTTCATCTGAAATCGAATACATTTTCTGATTACACGCGAACCTTCGAGAACGACACGCTTCCTATGCTTCGCAAGCAGAAGGGCTTCAAAGACGAAATTACGTTGTCGAATCCCGGCAGTTTGGATGTGATTGCCATCAGTCTGTGGGATAGCAAGTTCAATGCAGATGCCTACAACACCAACGGCTATCCAGAAGTGTTGAGAACACTTGGACGAATGATCGACGGAACGCCCAAGGTTCAGACGTTTGAGACGCTTAGTTCGACCTTTCACAACGTTCCAGTAACAGCGTAGAGGTCTGTCGCGCGGGAGGGCGGTTAAATTCCGTCTTCCCGAGTGACACATGAAGAGTCAGTTTTTTGGACGCTCGACCCTCGACCCATAGGAGATGGTTATGACTTCTCTCCTAGCTCGACTCTGGTTCAACGATAAGGGTCAAGACATCGCTGAATACGCCGTGATTCTGGCGGTGATTCTCGTCATCGTTGTCGGCACAATCCGACTGATTGGTTCCAACGCCAACACTGTCTTTTCGCAGGTGGCTAGTTCGATTCAGTAGCTTCTCGTTCAGTCGTGCGATGATGTGTTTTTCCCGAAGGTGACGGCAGAGGGCTGACTGCCTTTGAGACAAAGACCTCCGAGAGGTGACGTTCACTCCGAATAGCCCTCTGCCTCGTCCTCATCGCCTTCGACGTCCTCCCCTTGTTCCTCTTCTTCTTCGTCGTCTTCTTCCTCGGGTACTCCTCGAACGAGAGCGTTTTCGGATGCCGTGCGATCAGCGGAAACTCATAACCAAATGGTGCGCTCGATCCTCGAAACCCACTGAAACTCGCGGACTCTTCACACGACCACAAACCGCCCGCTGCTAGAATCAAAGCGAAGGCAATTCATGGATAAACTTGATCAAGCAATAGCCGCATTAAAAGCCGAGAACAAGCGGTGGGAGCAGGAACCGCGCCAAGTGCGTACTGCGATTACTGCCTTGCAGGGTGTCAACAACAACGGTCACGGCCTGCGCATCTTTTCGAGGTGGGCCAAGCAGTGCTGTCGGACTGGAAGGCTTTTGGTAACGTCTATCACCCTCATCGGTTTCGGCTCCGCATCTCAAAAAACCGAACTGTAAGAATGACAATTGAGATGAGGCATAGGACCTCAATTACATTCGCTAGGCTCATTTCTTCCTCCCCAAGTCTTAGCTCTTCTCTCTCCGAGGTCCGGTCACCTCGGCCTACTCCGCGCCTGCACGCGAAGGGTATTTTCCTGCTCGGGTCACATCCGCACAATTGCTGCTCGTCCTGCAGTTCGTGCAGATGTCATTCAAACAAGATGCGGCGCAGTGGTGGGGTGGGTCGGGTCCAAGAAGGTACTTGGGTCACAGACTGCGCCACATGGAGAGACGAGGCGACCGACTGAGTCGCGCTCGTTCCCGTCTCGTTTATGCACACAACCTACGATGGTTGCGCTTGTGCGTCTGCTCAGTATTGCTCAGTGTCTGGAAACGTTCTGACTGGCAACATTTTGGAAAGGATCGAATCGCTGCCCTTGCAAGGTGGCTGCTGGATAAGGGGAGTATTCAGACTTTCACAGTTCAGCCGACACGAACAAACGGCTTCCTAGACTTGGTGCTGGGAATGCACGGCTCCGCGACTGAACTGGCGAGATGGGCCTATAATCGGGCCGGGGGCGCCATGTCGGAACTGGAGAAGCGTGTAGAGGAGCGATTCGGGGTGCTTCCCAATTTCTTCCGTCTCGCACCTGAGACTCCCGACATCATTGAGAAACTGTGGGGATTCGCACAGGCTGCATACCTTGACAATCCTCTACCCTCCGTATTTAAGGAACGTCTCTTCGTCCACCTGTCGCGCTTTTGCGCCGTCCGCTACTGCATCGCTCGTCATGTTGGTTTCCTGGTGGGGCTTGGCCGTCCCGCTGGCGATCCGACTGTGCGTACGCAAAGTGTTACAGACGTTGTTAAACTCCTTCGACGCCACTTTCCCCGCGGACAAGAACTTCAGTCTCACCTAGCACTGTGCGCAGCCTGCCCCGCACCAATCGTTGAAATGCCAACGGCGGACACGCAGATGGAAGATGCCATCTTTGTGTTGGCAGCGCATGTTTTCTTGAAGACTTCTGACTATTTATTGTGTCTGGACGCGCTGGCGCGGCTATTTGGTCCGGCTCGCCTTCAATACTTGCTGCTGTTCTTGGCATTCGTCCGGGCAGCGCACTATTGGACTGAAACGCATCCTGAAATCGCCTTTGAAGACGACATCGACAAACTACTGGCGACCCATGAAGCACTGGCGGAATGCATTCTCAATGACCCGGAGGCCAGAGACAGCGTTGGCCAATCGCTCTTGGATGAGTTGCCTGCCCTACGCCTGCAGGCTGACAAAGCCATTGGCTTGCTCGCGGCAATCGTGGACTCATCTGATGATGCAATCGTCAGCAAAACGCTGGACGGCGTCATCACCAGTTGGAACGCAGGTGCGGAGCGGTTGTTTGGCTACGCTGCCCGTGAAGCGGTAGGCCAGCACATTTCGTTGGTCATTCCGGTCAACCGCAGGGACGAGGAAACGTTCATTATAGAACGAATCAAGCAAGGGGAACCCATCGAACACTTCGACACCGTTCGTGTGCGTAAAGATGGGACATCGTTCGATATTTCGCTCACGATTTCGCCTGTCCGGGACGCCAGTGGGAAGATTGTCGGAGCGTCGAAAATCGCACGGGACATCACCCAACGTAAACGGATTGAGCGAGAGTTGCGCGAGAGCGAAGAACGTTATCGAGCGTTGGCGGATGCACTCGAAACCCAAGTGCAGTTCCGTACTCAGGAACTTGAGAGAAGAAACTCGGAACTGCGTGCTCTTTCAGTGCGGCTCATGCAGTCTCAGGATGTGGAGCGGCGGCACATAGCACGGGAACTGCACGACAGTGCAGGGCAGACATTGGCCGCGCTGGGCATGAGCCTTTCACAGCTCGCGCAAAGTGCTAAGAAAAATCCTGATCAACTTGCCAAAGGCATCGAGGATGCCGAAGTCTTGGTTCAGCATCTAAGCCGGGAGATACGCACCACTTCCTATCTCTTGCACCCGCCACTACTGGATGAAAGTGGTCTGTCATCTGCTCTCAACTGGTATGTGCAGGGTTTGAAGGAGCGCAGCGGACTCGACGTCGACCTGAGCATTCCCGAAAATTTTGAACGACTCCCCGCCGATACGGAACTCGTCATTTTTCGCATCGTGCAAGAGTCCTTAACGAACGTGCATCGTCACTCTGGAAGTAAGATCGCATCCATCCGGGTCGCGCGCGAAGCCGATCGGATTATTGTCGAGGTTCAGGACAAGGGTAAAGGGATATCTGCGGAAAGGCTGACTGAGATTCAGTCCCAGGGCACGGGAGTGGGAATCAGAGGAATGCGAGAGCGCGTGAGCCATTTTCGCGGCGATTTGATTATCGAATCCAACGGTTCCGGTACGAAAGTTTCCGCGACTCTCCCATTGAAGACTCCGCGTTCAACATACAAGAACAAGCAGCAAGATGTAGCCTAGACTTCAATGGTCTTCGGATGGGAGAATATCAGAGCGATGCACTAGTTGGCGTAACATCGTCATTGTGCTCATTGTGCTCATGATTCTGCGTCTGCGCCCATGTTTCCTTGTCGTTCTAACCGATCGAGAGGGCTCTCGATGGTGGCTGGTCACGATCGACATGTCGCAGGAAGAAGTAAAACGTCGAGTCAACGACGCGCATAGTCCTCGTGTTCTGGTCGTAGTCGAAAATGGGAGGGACGATGCCTTTCCCACTCTGCAACTCGGCAAAATTATGGAGCAGATTGCTCATGTCGCTTGGTCGAACATCTTTTTCTCTATGGTGGTCCTGTTTGATTTGTGCCTCAAGTTGTTCTCTGCGTATTCCATTCACGACCTGATCGAATGGAAATTTGAGCCAAGCTTTAACGGTGTAGTAAGGCAGGTAGAGCGGTATTGAATCCTCAGTCGCTTTCTTTGATTTTCTCCCCTCTGCAATGTCTTCGAGCGCTCGCAAATGTCTCGCCGAATAGTCGCTAGTCTTCTACGGCGTATGCTGCATTTGTCCGTTTAGGACGACGTCGTCCACATCCGAGACATTGGGCAGCTCTGGCCACTCTAGCTGGCGTCAGAGTCGCTTGATGACACGCGCAAAGATCGCAC
>Ga0210406_10001240_pt1 | contig 32074 bp, 29 predicted proteins | sample IncBWC30MmetaG_FD_155454 | JGI IMG/M metagenome (GOLD analysis project Ga0210406, IMG submission 155454) | Forest soil microbial communities from Barre Woods Harvard Forest LTER site, Petersham, Massachusetts, United States - Inc-BW-C-30-M | ecosystem: Environmental > Terrestrial > Soil >... | reverse complement strand
GCAGCATGTATGGACTGATTTCGACGGGCATATCACGTCGGAACCCCAGGTTCTGGTCCGCTAGACCGTCACTGCACAGAAGGCGTCGGCCGGACCCGCCCATGAAAAATGATCAGGGTGTGCCAAATGAGCGAGCAGCTCCACTCCGTCGACAAGACGGGGGCCCGGGCGGGCAAAATATGCATTGGCATCCACGGCGTAAACTTTTCGGTTCCTGACTGCGGGTAGATCATTCCACCCCGCCCGCGCCTTCAACGAGGCGGCTTGCGCCACCGCGTCGCGGGTTTTGAATCCGCAAGGCGATACCACGATGACTTCAGGCCGGTAGTCGAGAACCTGTTTCCAACCAATTCGGACCGAATCGCTGCCGGCCCTGGAATTGCCGTCTTCAGCTCCGGCCCAAGCCAACATTTGCGGAATCCAATGTCCGCCACAGTAAATTGGATCGACCCACTCTAAAAAAGACACCCGGACTTTGGGTAGCGCTTGAGTCGCGGCTGAAATTCGCTCGATTCGCGCGGCGGCAGCGGCCGACCACTCGACGGCCCTGTCTTCCGTACCGGTTTCCCTACCCAGCGTGCGCAGCGCGTCCAACATCTCCTCGAAGGTACGCGGCGTCTGCCAAACGATCCTCGGGGCATCGCTCATGGAATTGATGACCTGAGAGACTTCGTTGCCGGCGGGACCGCAAACCTGGCACAGATTCTGTGTCACCAGGACGTTGGGAGCTGCCGCGCGAAGCTTGACTTCATCGACCGTATAAAGACTCTTGCCCCCGGAGAGCTGCGAGCTGACCGCCACGTCGATTTGCGCCATGGTCATGCCGGACAAATCGAGCGCACAATCCACGATGACGGGTTTGAGCTTTACCTCTTCCGGAAAATCGCACTCGTGACTGCGGCCGACGAGTTTATCGCCCAGTCCCAAGAGGTAGATCATCTCGGTTGCCGCCGGCAGGAAGGACACGATTCTCACCTAAGCCTCCGTCGAGAGAATGTCGCAGTAATTGAAGCGCGAAGAGCGCATCGTGGTCCCGCCCGTCTTGCAATCGATCGTCTTCTTGAAGATGGGTCCGGCATAAACGAAAGAGTGGTACTCGCCGTGCTCTCCGCAAGGATCTGCACTCCGGGGGAGATCCTCGAGCAGGCTGGCGTCGAGTTCTCGTCCGGCGAACGAGGCATCGATGGCATGGGTATCGACGCATGCCAGTTTGGCTCTGAAGCCCAGGCCGATGAAGGTGCGCACGAGTTCGTCCGTGTCGCGCAGCCAGATCGGATACAGCCCCGTCATACCGGCTTGCGCGAGCCGCTCATCCCGATATTGCCTGATGTCCGCGAGAAATAGATCGCCGAAAGCAATCTTGGTTATGCCGCGGGCCTTGAAGTGGCGGAAGGCTTCGTTCATGCGGCCCTCGTAGATTTCATTGGAACAGTCCTTCGGGATCATCACCTTGTGAAGCGGAATCGCCAGAGACTCCGCCTGCCGTTCGAGCAGCTCGCACCGCACTCCATGCATGCTGATCCGGTCAAAGTCCTCGGTGACTGTCGTCAATAGCGCGGCAATCTCATATTTTTGAGACGCGAGCAGATGGTAGGCCACCATGGCGCTGTCCTTACCTCCGCTCCAGGACAGGACCACGGGTTCCTTTTTGACGGTCATACAGATCACAGTGGGACGGCATGTTGACCGTCGGCGCTTTTTGCGTCAACGTATGCGCACACGATAAGTTCCCCTGCATGGGGATTTAAGGGAACTCGGGTGAAATGCCCGGGCTGCCCCCGCAACTGTAAGCGGTGTGCCCTCATCGAAGACCACTGGGTGGAAGAAACCCGGGAAGGTGATGATGGACTCCAAGCCGCGAGCCAGGAAACCTACTTGTCGTGGTCGCCCATCGACCAGCCGGGGTGTGCTGAGCGAGAGGAAAAAACCCTAGTGGCGACGGAGTGGACTGCGCTGATGCAGGGCTTTTGTACGCCTGAGATCGACGCGGTCCTTGGTTTGTCGTCACTTGGGAGCCGCTTTGAACACTCGATTTGCCGCTGCTCGCGTAGCCGCCACTTGCATTGCGTCGTTGATTCCATTCTGCGCGTCCATCGCCAGCCCAAGTGAAGAGACCGAGTTGCAGGACGTCGTGGTGACCGCAACCCGCATACCGACGCCCGAACTTCAAATTGCGAGCAGCGTAACGGTCGTCACGGCAGCGGAAATTGCCGCGCGGCAGATCCGTACTGTGCCGGATTTGCTGAAACAAGTTCCCGGATTGAATGTCGTTCAATCCGGCGGGCCGGGCGGCCTGACTTCGGTATTCATGCGCGGCACGAATTCCAATCACACCAAGGTTTTCATCGACGGAATTGATGTCAGTGATCCCAGCAACTCCAATGCTTCATTCGATTTTGGTCAACTGTTGACCCAGGACATCCAGCGTGTCGAAGTACTACGCGGCCCGCAAAGTGGACTCTACGGATCGGACGCCGTAGGCGGCGTGATCAACGTCATTACCAAGAGCGGGAACGGGCCTGTGCAATTCAACGCGGGTATCGAGGCCGGATCCTTCGATACCTTCAACCAAACCGCGGGGTTGAGCGGTTCCGCCGATCAGTTTCACTATGCGGTAAATTTTCAACACTTTCATGCCGGCTCGACTCCGGTTACGCCGTCCGATTATCTGCAGCCGGGGCAGCCGCGGATCAACGATTACGACGACAATCTGACCGGCTCAACGAAACTCGGCTTCGATGTCACGGACACTTTCGATCTCGGGTTGGTTGCGCGCTATACGGATTCACACCTGCGATTCACCGGGGACAACTTCAACTTCTTCCCGACAATTCCGGACACCGCACAGAGTGACTCGAACACCAAACAGTACTACACGCGCGCAACGGCCCACTTGTTGAGCTTCGGTGGGGCCTTTGACCAGACTTTCGGCGCCGCCTACAGCAACCTCAAATCCTACGACTACAGTCCGGATGGACCGTCCCGGACCGACAATTTTGGTGCGCGCGTAAAATTCGACTGGCAAGGCATCGTGACCCTCCCCGCGAATGAAAAATTGGTTTTGGGCGCCGAACATCAACATGATTCAATTACGACGCCGATTTCCGCCAGCACCAATATCAATTCTGGTTATGTCGAATTGCAATCGAATTTCTGGAACGGCTTCTACGACACCTTGGCGGTTCGCTATGACGACAACGATAGATTCGGCAGTAAGGTGACCTATCGCTTCGCCCCGGAATATCTCATCGCTGACACCGGCACCAAGATCAAAGCGAGCATCGGTACGGGCTTTAAGGCGCCCACTTTGTCCCAGTTGTTTCAGAGCTTTCCGGACTTCTTCTTTTTTGCGAACCCGAACTTGAAGCCGGAAACAGACTTAGGGTGGGACGCAGGATTCGAACAGCCCTTGTTTCACGACAGTCTGCGTTTCGGCATGACCTATTTTCGGATCAACATCAAAGACCTCATCGAGGATAACGCAGACTTTACGAGCACGACGAATATCGGGCGCGCCAAGACCGACGGTGTCGAAGGTTTCGTGGCTTACCGACCGATACCGACTTTGACCTTTAGATTCGACTATACGTACACGCAAGCCACCGACGAGACGACCCAGCTGGAATTGTTGCGCCGGCCAAAAAACAAGGAAAGTCTGAATACCAATTGGCAGGCAACAGACAGGCTTTCGCTGAACGCGACGTTGTTATCGGTCAGTTCCTGGGTGGACACCAACAGGGATGGCTCGATTCCGCGGCTGAATGCCCCTGGCTACACGACCGTGGATCTCGCGGCGAACTACGATCTTGGCAATCACTGGGCGCTTACCGGGCGTGTAACCAATTTGCTCAATCGGCATTACCAAAATCCGGATGCCTTCGATCAACCGACGTTGGGCGCATTCGCCGGCGTCAAAGCGAAGTTCTGAACGCCAGCCATAACCCAAAGGGACCGAACAATGACACTTCAGCGGCCGGATACGCAATTATCAAATCGCTTCATTTGGGGCGGAATCTTGACCGTTCTCACGACGGCGAGCACTCTGGCCGTGGCCTGCGGCACTCCGTTCGCCGCGCTTGCAACGCTGGCGGCCTTATTTTTGCCACGTCGAGACGCCTTCGTACTGATTGCGGTCAACTGGCTGGCCAATCAAGCCATTGGTTTCGGGTTGCTGAATTATCCGCTGAATTGGGACTGCTACCGCGGAGGCATCAGTCTCGGCATCGCCGCGTTGCTGGCCACGATGGCCGCGATGCTCGCTCAGGGGGCGCTGCGAAACGCAGCGACTACGGTGAGGGCCGTCGGATCATTTGCCGTCGCTTTCGTCGCCTACGAGGGGTCGCTTTTTTTAATGAGCCCCGCGGGCAGAGGCGCGGACTTCGCGGCCTCAGTGATCCTGTACATCTTCTATGTCAACGCCATTGCCTTGGTCGCACTGCTGCTGCTGCAGACCACGGCAGTTGCACTTGGTCTCATCTCATCGCTGGCGTCAATCAGAGATCGCGAAGCTGTGCCGCGTGATGGCGCAGGTGATCGGCCATGAAAGTTTGGATGAAGTAGTAACCGTGATCGTAGCCGGGCTGCATCCGCAAATTTAACTGTTGGCCGGACTTGGCCGCGGCGGCGGCAAATTTTTCCGGCAGCAATTCAGCGGCAAGATATTGATCCGCGCTGCCCTGATCGATGAGGATAGGACCCGGATAGGCTTTGCGCGCCACCAATTCAGTGGCATCGTAGTCGCGCCAGGCCTGCTTGTCCGCGCCCAGGTAGTTGCCGAACGCCTTCTGACCCCATGGCGATTGCGACGGCGCCGCGATCGGCGAAAAAGCCGAAACCGATTTATAGAGCGAGGGATTGCGCAATGCCAGCGTCAACGCGCCGTGCCCGCCCATGGAATGGCCGAAAATTCCCGTGGCGCTTTGGCGAGCCGGCAGGTGAGCCGCCACGATCTCCGGCAGCTCCCGCGTGACATAACTATACATGCGGTAGTTTTGCGACCACGGCGCTTGGGTGGCGTCCAGATAAAACCCCGCGGAATAGCCGAAATCCCAGTGATCGGCATCGCCCGGGATGCGCGGTTCGCGCGGACTGGTGTCCGGCGAGATCAGCATCAGCCCCAATTCCGCGGCCGACTGCTGCGCGTGCGACTTGATGCAGAAGGTCTCTTCGGTGCAGGTAAGGCCCGATAGAAAATAGAGCACGGGCACCTTGCCGGAGCGCGCCTGCGGCGGCAGGTAGGCGGAGAATTTCATGGGGCCACGGGTCTCGCGCGACTCGTGCCGGTAAAAGCGCTGCACGCCGCCGTAGCAGGCGTGCTCGGAAACCAAGCTGATGGCACTCACGAGAACAGCACCACACTGCGAATCGATTCGCCGGAATGCATCAGGTCGAAAGCGCGGTTGATCTCGCCCAACGGCATGGTATGCGTGATGAGATCGTCGATGTTGATCTTGCCGTCCATGTACCAATCGACGATTTTCGGCACATCGGTGCGGCCGCGCGCGCCGCCGAATGCAGTCCCCTTCCACACGCGCCCGGTGACCAGTTGGAATGGCCGGGTCGAAATCTCCTTGCCCGCGCCCGCGACGCCGATGATCACCGAGACTCCCCAGCCGCGATGGCAGCACTCCAGCGCCTGGCGCATCAACTCCACGCTGCCGACGCATTCGAAACTATAGTCGGCGCCGCCGTCAGTGAGTGCGACCAGGTGCGCCACGAGATCACCGCCGACTTCCTTCGGATTGACGAAGTGCGTCATGCCGAATTTCTCGGCGAGCGCCTTGCGACCCGGGTTCAAATCGACACCGATGATTTTGTTGGCGCCGACCATGCGTGCGCCCTGAACCACATTGAGGCCGATGCCGCCGAGACCAAACACGACCACGTTGGCGCCGGCCTCCACCTTGGCTGTGTTGATCACCGCGCCGATGCCCGTCGTCACTCCGCAACCGATGTAGCACACCTTGTCGAACGGGGCATCCTCGCGGATTTTCGCCACGGCAATCTCAGGCAACACCGTAAAATTAGAGAACGTCGAACAGCCCATGTAGTGGTGCACCGGATCCTTGCCGATCGAAAAGCGGCTGGTGCCATCCGGCATGAGTCCCTTGCCCTGGGTGGCGCGGATTGCGGTGCATAGATTGGTCTTGCGCGATGTGCATGACTTGCATTGCCGGCACTCGGGCGTGTAGAGCGGAATGACGTGATCGCCCTTGCGCACGGAGGTTACGCCCGGCCCGACGTCGACCACGATGCCGGCGCCCTCATGACCGAGGATGGCCGGAAATAAGCCCTCTGGATCCGCGCCCGAGCGGGTAAACTCATCCGTGTGACAGACGCCGCTGGCCTTGATTTCCACCAACACCTCTCCGGTTTTCGGCCCTTCCAGGTCCACTGTGATGATTTCCAGGGGCTTGCGGGCAGCGGTCGCAACGGCGGCTTTGGTTTTCATTTTTGGGATTCCTGTCTTATCTTTGGGGTCAAGGGCGCTACCCTAGAACAACGGGCGCCGAGTTGGAAGCCGTCATGAATATTGAATTTTCTCCCCAAGAAGCGCGCGTCATCGGCTGCCTGATCGAGAAGGAAATCACCACTCCCGATCAGTATCCCTTGTCGCTGAATGCGCTCACCAATGCCTGCAATCAGAAGACCAATCGTGATCCGGTGCTCGACTTGAGCGAGAGCGACGTCCAGCAGTCGGTTGACTCGCTGATGAAGAAATACCTGGTGAGCGATAAATCGGCCGGGTACGGCGGCCGCGTCACCAAGTACAAGCATCGATTCTGCAACACTGAATTCGGCTCGTTGAAATTTTCCAAGCAGGAGCTGGGCATCATTTGCGTGATGCTGTTGCGCGGTCCGCAAACCCCCGGTGAACTGCGCTCGCGCACCAATCGATTGTGTGAATTCGCGGATGCCGAAGAGGTGGAAGCCACCTTGAAAACATTGATGTCCCGCGAGGACGGTCCCTTCATCGCGCGCTTGGCCAGGAGCCCCGGGGCCCGCGAGTCGCGCTACGCGCATTTGTTTTCAGGCGCCTTGGAATCAGCCCCGGAGCCGGAGGCGGCCGGGCCGATCGAAGCGGCGCCGGGCGCGCTCACGTTAAGTCAGCGCGTAAGCGCGCTCGAGGAACTCGTGGAACAATTGCGCCTGCAAGTCGATGCGCTAAAGCGGCCCGGCTAGCTTCAGCCGTTACCGCCCACTAGTTCGCGGACGCCGTCGTCTTGGCGATGCCATCGCGCTCCTGAACCCATTTGTCGAAGGCATCGATATCCGTGGCGCGCACGCCGTTTGCCGCGGCCCGGTGATTCTGCAGCCAAGCCTGCATACCCACCATCAGTCGATCCGCCAGAGGCCGCGCGTGAAAGAACAGGTCCATGTAGGCGGCCTTGGCCTCGTCAAGGTGATCGATGCCCAAATAGGCCTCGCCGCGATGCTGAATAGCCTCTGGAAGATCCGGCTTCAACGCCAGCGCATGGTTGTAATCGTCGATGGACTCGCGGTACGCGCCGAAGCGCAGATGCACGTAGCCAATCTGGTTCCACGCGTCGTACATGTCGTTCTTGTTGCGCAATACTTCGGTGAATTGATCCAGCGCCCTGCCGTAGGTGTCCTCCAACTTCGACGTCGCCTTGGCTTTCTTGTCGGGGTCGGTCGCTTTTGCGATCACATCCTCCAGCTCATGCGCCTTCGCCATGCTCTTCGTGCCGGCGGCATAAGCCTTCGCCGCGGCCTTGTCCGGCTTGACTTCAGCCGGCGTGGAGGGAATCTCTTCCCGTTGCTGTGTGCGGCCGCCGCTGCCGGTGATCGGCGGAACACCGCCGGGGTATGCTTGAGCGACAGCCTGCGCGATTTGCAGGTTCGCGATGGCCAACGCAAGGCAACAGAAAAAAATGCGGCGCATGTTGCCCCTCGGAGGCTGCCTGAGGCGGCCGTTGACTGATTTATGCAATACTTCTGACATATGAACCGCAATCTTAAGTTTTTAATCCCTTGTGCGTTGGTTATTTTATCGCAATCCGCGCCGGCCGCTAAACACCCCAGCATGCCCGAGGTCTTGGCGGCATCGAGCCCGGCCGATTGGCGCCCGCTGGACCCGGAAAACACGCTGTATGTCGAATTACCCGGCGGCCGCGTGGTCATCGAACTGGCCCCCGCCTTCGCGCCTCTGCATGTGGTGAATATCAAGACCCTCACGCGTGCCGGGTATTTCAACGGACTATCGATCATCCGCGAACAGGACAACTACGTGGCGCAGTGGGGCGACCCCGACAATCGCCATCCGCTGCCTCCGGGGATCGGCAAGGTCGCGCCGGAATTCGATTCTGCCTTGCCGCCGCAGATGCCCTTCACACGATTGCCGGATGGCGATGTCTATGCGCCGGAAGTCGGTTTCTCGGCAGGGTTCCCCGTGGCGCGCTCCGTCAAGTTGCACAAGGTATGGCTGGCGCATTGCTATGGCATGGTCGGCGTGGGCCGCGATTTGGACACCGAGAGCGGCAGCGGCGCCGAAATGTACGTGGTGATCGGCCATGCGCCGCGGCATCTCGACCGCAATGTGGCGTTGGTGGGGCGTGTGGTCAAGGGCGTCGAGCTGCTGTCGAGCCTGCCGCGCGGCAGCGCGGAGATGGGCTTCTATGCCAAGAATGAAAAACCGCTGCCCATCAAGTCGATTCGCGTAGCGGCGGATGTGCCGGCAGCGGAGCGCTCCAATCTCGAGGTCATCCGCACCGACACCCCCGCCTTCGCCGCGCTGGTCGAATCACGGCGCAATCGTCCCGAGGACTTCTTCAAGACCCAGGCCGGCCGCATCGATCTGTGCAATGTGCCGATTGCGGTGCGCGAAGCCACCGCGCACGTTGCCTCGGCGCAGCGATGATGAGCGGTTGGTGTGGTCCTCGGCAGGACGAATACTGGAACCGATCAACTTCACGGTGCCGAGGCTAGCTGTCGCGCGACGCGGCCTCGATGCCGATGCGCAAGGTCGCGGTGGCGATACGCACTTCGATGAGGAACGCCGTCAAGGCGCCCGCCAGCGCCAGCATCGACAGAATGAACAGGATGGCGATGAAAGCCGATAATTCCCAGTGCGCGAAGGCATTCACGAACAGCATCACCACCACCAGGGCGATGAATAGCGCCGATAGCGTGATCAGGGTGATCGCCGCGTTGATGTAGCGGGCGCGCCGCTCCAATACGCCGAGCGCCGCGTGCAGATCACGGCCCTCCGGCCTGTAATCCGGATGGGATACCTGCGATTCCATAACGCGCGCCCGATCGACGATGCGCGCCAGCCGGCTGGTCAATACATTGAGCGTCACCCCGATCGCCGAAATCAGGAAAATGGGCGTGAGCGCGACCTGAATCAGATGCGCCACATCGTTGGCTTGCACGGCGGCGTTCAAGTGACCGGCACCTTCAGCGTCAAAACGCCTGCGTCGCGAAAATGCAGCGACACGTCGATCTGTGTGCCGGCGGCCAGCGGCGCGGCCAGCCCGAGCAGCATCACATGCAGGCCGCCGGGTGCTGCCTTCACTGTGGCGCCCGCCGGGCACTCCACCGAGGTGACCTGGCGCATTTCCATAACGCCGTTCACCAAGCGGCTTTCGTGAAGCTCAGCTTTGCCCGCAACCGGTGTGCTGACGGAGAGCAGTCTATCCGCCGTTCTGCCCGAGTTCTCAACCGAAAAATAGACCGCACCCACGGATATTCCGGGCGGCGTCGGCCGAGCGCGCGCTTCGGTGACGATGAGATTTCCGACGCGCGACTCTGCCACTTGCGCACAAAGCACAGCCTGCGGCTGGACCACGAACCATAGGCACAGCAGCGCAGCACAGCCACCAGATTTCTTCAGATCCGCTACCACTTCACCACGCCGAAATACCATGTGCCGAGAATGATGAATCCGAAGGCGATTCGGTACCAGGCGAAAATTTTGAAGTTATGGCCGCTGACATAGCGAATCAATGCCTTCACAGCGATGGCTGCGCTGATGAAGGACGCCACCGACCCCACGCCGATGACCGCAAGGTCATCGAGATTCAGCAAATGGCGCGCCTTGTACAGCTCCAGCACCGTCGCCCCGAAAATGGTGGGTATGGCAAGAAAGAAGGAAAACTCGGTGGCGGCAGGACGCGATAGTCCGCGCAGCAGACCGCCCATGATGGTTGCACCGGAGCGCGAGGTGCCCGGAATCATGGATAGGGCCTGCGCGAACCCGATCCAGGCGGCATCGCTGGGTTTGACGCCATCCACATTCTCGACCCGAGGCGCGCGCTTGCGGCTCTCTATCAGGAGGATCAGGATGCCGCCGACGATGAAAGCGGTTGCGACCGGCACCGGCGCGAATAGATATTGCTTGATGGTCTTGATGAAAAGCACGCCGAGCACGGCGGCCGGCAGAAATGCCAGCACGATATTCAGGGTAAATCGCTGCGATTTACGATCGGCGGGCAGGGTCGCAATCACATTCCAAAGGCGCTGCCGGTACAACCAGCAGATCGCCAGGATGGCGGCGAATTGGATGACGATCTCGAATATCTGGCCCTTCTCGTCGTTCCAATTGAGCAGGCTGCCCACAACGATCAAATGCCCGGTACTGGATACCGGCAGGAATTCGGTCAGCCCCTCGACCACACCCAGTATCAACGCCTTGACTGCGACAATCAGGTCCATGTTCCCGCCGTTTTATCTGGAAAAAAAAACGCCCCGGCCGCCGTGAAGCGGTCGGGGCGTTATACCAATAATATTACTTGGTTGTCGCGGGAGCAGGGGTGGCTTTCTTGTGCTTCTTGCTGGTGTGCTTAGTGGTCTTGGTCTTGGTCGTGGGCGCAGGGGTGGCCGTATCGGCAGCCGTCGGCGCGGCGGTCTTCGGCATGTCGGCGGCCATGGAGGCGGCGGCCAAGCCAAAAGTCAACAAGGCAGTGGTAATGAGGGTCGCAGACTTCTTCATGAGATCTCCAAACGGGTGGTTGAGGCTTCAAGCGCTGCGAAGAATACGACGGATTAACGCGTTACAACCGAGATGAAGATCATTTCACGTTGACTGTTCGCCTTTAAGGCACCGCACGATTCTTAGTGCGCACATGCCACACCAGGTACGCAACGACGGCCGCGTTGGCCAGCAGGATCAAGACCTTGCCGATGGTCGGTCTGAAGAAGATCTCCCAGACTTCCAGGGGGATCAGCGAGGCCGTAATGATCACCGTCAACCACTCGGCCCAGCGTTTCTGCATCCACAGGCCCACGCCCTCGACCGCGAAAACGGCCGCGTAAGCCAGCGTCACCATTCGCAGTGCATGGATTCGCGACACGCTCAATCCGCTGAACCACTCCAAGAGCTGCGTGACGATACGGTGTTCCAACCCATAAGGCTGCGCTTGCGCCCAAGACAGCAGCTTGGCCGCCAGTGAGGCGTCCCGCAGCCGCAATTCGCCGTAGGCGACCGCGAGCAGCAGCAGCACTTTCACAAGCTTGTAAAGGGCGATGGTGCGCAGTACCCCAAAGCGCGGCGTCGGCGCTGGCTCAACAGTACCTTTCATGGGGATTAGGCCTGGCCTGCTGGCGGCTGGAACTCCAGCGTGGCATCCAGGAGCGCGGGAATATCGAATACCGCCCGCTCGTTGTCGATGACCAACGGGGCAACGCCCGCCGCGGCCACCAACGCTGCCGGAACCTGGATGCGATCGCGCTCACGGGTGACAGTCCAGGTTTCCAACCGTTTGTCCTGGAACGCCAGATTGAGCGCACCCCAGCGCAACAGCGCCGCACGCGCCATCGGCGTATCGCCGCCCCAGTGGCGCTGCGCCAGCGTCATAGCCGAACTGGCCGCGATTTCGCCGTGCGGAAGGGTCATCAGATCCTGAATGTATTTCACCATTTCGTCCGGCGGAACATGCAGGGTCAAGTAGGGCGCCATTTCGGTCATTGCATCATATTAAGTCGGATTCTCCAGACTGAACATGGCATTCTCGTCATCATAGGCGAAGGCCTCTGCATATCGGCCCCAACTCACCACGGCGCGCAGGCTTTGTTCCGCCGCCTCCTCGGCCATGAAGTCCTCCAATTCGTCGATAAAGCGGCTCTTTCGAGCCGAATGAGAGGCCCTCTCGTCCAAGACTCGCCGGATATGCGCGGCGAGCGGCACATAGGTCAGCAAATGGCGCGTGAATATGCGCTTGCGCTCATCGAGCGCGGCATGGGCGAATGCCAGTCCATCCTCGGTCAGTTTCAAGTCGCCGCCCTCCAGTTCCGCGAATCGCAGCATTTGCAGGGTCTCGGCGACGGGAAACAACTCATCGATCTCCATGGTCAGGTCAGAGGCGATTTCCGGAAGGTCGGCCTTGCCGCTGAAGGGAGGAGCCGCGACGGCTTCCATCAAACCCGCGAGCACGTTGGAGGACACGTGGGGCAGGACGCTGCCGATCCCTAGGCCGGGGAAATTCTCCTTGCGGCCGGGAGCACCGCCCGCGGGGCGCGCCGTCATTTCGACATAGATACGCTCCACCAGCTCACGAAAACTCGGATCGAGGCGGTTTCGCGGCTGCGGCAGGGTCACCTTGATTTCGCTCAAAATGCGGCCTGGATTGCTGCCGAACACCAATACCCTGTCGCACATCAATACCGCTTCCTCGATGTTGTGCGTGACCAGGATGACGCCCTTGATGGGCATGCGGCCTTCGGCCCACAAATCCAGGAAATCGGTGCGCAGCGTCTCCGCCGTCAGCACGTCCAAAGCGGAAAAAGGCTCATCCATCAGCAAAATATTCGGATGTACCACCAGCGCCCTGGCAAAGCCCACGCGCTGACGCATGCCGCCGGATAGCTCGCGAGGATACGCGGATTCGAAACCGTCCAAGCCGATGAGGTCGATCGCGGCCAAGGATCGCTTGCGGATTTCAGGCCGCGACATCCGCTGTGCCTCCAATCCCAGTGCGACATTTTCAAAAACCGTGAGCCAAGGAAACAGCGCGAAACTTTGGAAGACCATGGCAATGCCCGGTGCGGGACCCGAGATCGGCTTGCCCAAGTAGCGCAGATTCCCCGCGCTCGGTTCGGACAGTCCCGCGATCAGACGCAGCAAGGTGGATTTGCCCGAACCGGATCGGCCCAGCAGTCCGACGATCTGCCCCTCACGCAGCTCGAGATTCATTCCCTCCAGTACCAGCAGCTCAGCGCCGTCGGGTTTCGGAAACGCCTTGCGAACGTCTGTGCACTGCAGCAGCGGAGAGGTGGTGTTCATGTAATAAACCTTGCTCGGACAGGCCTCTAGGTCAGTCGATACTTGCGCTCGGCGTGGTAGTACAACGGGCGCCAAAACAGCCGGTTGATGACCACCACGAACAAGCTCATGGTGCCTATACCTAACACGATGCGGTGAAAATCCCCGGCGGTCGTCGCCTCGGCGATGTAGCTGCCCAAGCCCCGCGCCTGGATCTGAGTATCTCCCCAGGTGGCCAGCTCGGCGACGATGGCTGCGTTCCAGGATCCACCCGATGCGGTAATGGCGCCCGTCACATAGAACGGCAGAATCGCGGGCAGCGCAACTTTGCGCCACCACAACCAGCCCGTGATGCTGAAATTCTCCGCAACATAACGCATCTCCGCCGGAATCGAAGAGGCGCCGGCGATGACGTTGAATAGAATGTACCACTGCGTTCCCAAAATCATCAGTGGACTCAAATAAATGTCCGGATTCAGTTTCCATCGGACAATCCCGTACACCGCGATGGGAAACAGCAGATTCGCAGGAAATGCCGCCATGAATTGCGCGATGGGCTGAACGATTTGCGCGGCGCGCGGCCGCATGCCCACCCATACGCCGATGGGCACCCACACCAAACTGGCAAGCGCAATCAAGACGAACACCCGCAGCATGGTGAGCGTCGCCAGTCCGCATACCTGCAGCGCTTCCTTGAGGGGCGTGTTCTGAATCAGCACCACCACGATATGCCACAGCCCCGCGACGACAGCCGCAACGATCAACATCACCCACAACAGATCGAACGAGCGCTTGCGGTTATCCGAGGACTGCGCCAGCGGCTGATCGCGGCGCTTCACGGCGCGGCTGGTAAACATAACGGCGGCGTGAAACGCCAACGTGGCGCCTTGAATGAGCCGCGAGCGGCGCATCATGGTCAGTGCCCAGGAATCCGGCACCCGCGCTCCCGGTTCCTGCTCGACGCGAAAGCGGTCCACCCACGCCACCAGAGGCCGAAACAGCAGCTGGTCATACAGGAGAATCACTATCATCATGGTTGCGATGGCCCAACCGATGGCGGTGAGATTCTTTTGTTCGATGGCGAGAGCGATATACGAGCCGACGCCCGGCAGTGCCACGGTGGTATGGCCGACGCTGATCGATTCGGAGGCCACCACGAAGAACCAGCCGCCGGACATGGACATCATCATGTTCCATATGAGCGCCGGCATCCCGAAGGGAACCTCCAGCTGCCAGAAGCGCATCCAAGGCGACAATCGAAACGATTCCGCGGCTTCGGTGAGCTCGATCGGAATGGTGCGCAGGGACTGATAGAAGCTGAATGCCATATTCCAAGCCTGGCTGGTAAAGATGGCGAAGATGGCGGCGAACTCGGCGCCCAGGACCCGTCCCGGGGCGAGCGACATGAAGAACACGACTGTAATGGAAATGAAACCCAGGATCGGCACCGACTGCAGAATGTCCAGAATAGGCACCAGCAGCTTGCCGGCGCGCTCGCTCTTGGCCGCCCAGGTCGCATACGTCAGCGTGAACACCAGCGACAGCGCGAGGGCCGCAAACATGCGAAACGTGGTGCGCGCGGCATATTCAGGCAGATGCGAAGGATTCAAGGATATCGGCGATACCTCGAGAGCGGTCAGCGGCGCGAACAAGCCGCGCGAGGTCTCGCCCAAAAACACCACCAGCCCGATCACGACGATGAATGCCAGCACATCCCAGCGAGAGGCGAAATCGCGCAAAAAGACATAGGGCTCGAAGCGTTTCATCGGGCGCATTCTCTCAGGACAGACAACGAAGTTACTAGTAGGGTAAGCAGTCCGGAGTGCAGATAGTCTGCGGACGAGAGTTGAAGACCATGGCAAAGAGTTTCGAAGCGGATTCGCCCGCAATCGTTCCAGTGGCGACGACCCGCTTCAATTTGCTGGGCGCGTTGAGCTTCTCGCATTTTCTCAACGACATGATGCAGTCGTTGATCGTTTCGATCTATCCGCTGCTCAAAGGCGAATTCCACTTGAGTTTCGTGCAGATCGGCACCATCACGCTGACCTATCAGGCTTGCGCTTCCCTTCTGCAGCCGCTCATCGGCGTCTATACCGACAAGAACCCCAAGCCGTATTCCTTGAGCGTCGGCATGTGCTTCACACTGATCGGCATTGTGACCCTGGCCTACGCGCCCAACTACGGCAGCGTGCTCGCCGCGGCGGCCTTGATCGGCGCGGGATCCGCCATTTTTCATCCCGAGTCCTCGCGCATCGCCCGCTTGGCGTCGGGTGGACGCCACGGTCTGGCGCAATCCATCTTCCAGGTGGGTGGAAATGGCGGAAGTGCCATGGGGCCATTGCTTGCAGCATGGATCATCATTCCGCAAGGCCAGAGCAGTCTCGCCTGGTTCGCGATCGCCGCGGTGATCGCGATTGCGGTCTTGGCGCGCGTCGGCGCCTGGTACAAGCGCCAACATATCGACCGGCCGAAGGCACAGCCTGCGGCGAACCTAAGCCCGGTTTCCGCCGCACGCGTACGTTCATCGATCGTCGTGCTCGTCCTGTTGATTTTCTCCAAGTACTTTTATGTGGCCAGCATCACCAGCTACTTCAGCTTCTACTTGATCGAGAAATTTCACGTATCGGTGCGCTCCGCCCAGGTTCACCTGTGCGTCTTCCTGCTCGCGATGGCGCTCGGCACGTTGTTCGGCGGACCCTTGGGCGACCGTATCGGCCGCAAACGTGTCATTTGGGTGTCGATTTTAGGCATAGCACCGTTCACGTTGCTGCTGCCCTATGTCGATTTGATGTGGGTGGGCATCTTGACGTTCATCATTGGTCTGATACTTTCCTCGGCATTCTCGGCGATTGTGGTATTTGCACAGGAGCTGATGCCCGGCAATGTGGGCGCGGTATCGGGACTGTTTTTCGGGTTCGCGTTCGGCATCGGCGGCATCGGGGCTGCGGTGTTGGGTGGCCTCGCTGACAGCCATGGAATCGAATTCGTCTATCGAATCTGCGCTTACCTGCCGCTGCTCGGAATGGTGGCCGCCTTTTTGCCCAATATCGAACACCGAAGAAATTGACCCAGCAACTCATACTCGGTCTTAGCCAGTACGGCTTGGCGATCGTCGCCTTCAATGTTCTGCTGAACCAGATCGGCCTTCCGGTGCCGGTTGTGCCGACGCTCGTGCTCGCCGGCGCGATCGCCTCGAGCGGACAGCAGCCCCTGGGCCCGGTTTTTTTTGCGGCGGTCGCAGCTTGCCTGCTGGCCGATTCAGGTTGGTATTGGATCGGACAGAAATATGGCATCCGCGTATTGAAGACACTGTGCCGAATTTCCCTGGAGCCCGATTCCTGTGTCAACGAAACGCAGAGTCAATTCGACCGCTGGGGCGTCAATTCGTTGGTGATCGCCAAATTCGTGCCCGGCTGGGCCACCATCGCGCCGCCACTGGCCGGGGCCATGCGCATCGGCTGGCCGCGATTCATCTCCTTGAGCACCCTGGCTGCGATGTTGTGGGTGGGCGTGGGACTGCTCGCCGGCGCGCTGTTCAAGACCCAGATCGCACTGCTGTTGATTCATCTTGATCGCATCGGCGGCATCGCTTTTTTAGGCGTCCTGGTTCTACTGTCGGCCTATGTCGCCTTCAAATGGTGGGAGCGCAGCCGCTTCTACAAAATGCTGCGCATGGCGCGAATCAGCGTGGCGGAGCTTCACGCCCTGATTCAAGGCGGCGAGGCGCCGCTGATTATCGATGTGCGCTCGCCCACCGCCAGAGCGCTCGAGCCGCATTGGATTCCTGGTGCATTGCACATTTCCTTGCCGGATGTCGACGTGCACCTCAAGGACCTGCCTCGCGACCGCGACATCATTCTTTATTGCACCTGTCCCAGCGAAGCCTCAGCAGCGCGCGTCGCCAAGATGCTGATGAATCACGGCTTCAAGCGAGTTCGGCCCCTGCACGGGGGACTGGACGCTTGGGTCGCAGCAGGGCATGGCGTTGCCAAGGCTCCATAGCGGCAACGACCACAGGGTGGCGTTGCGTTCTCGTTTTCGAGCCTGCGTTGCGCGATGCGACCTAGGTCCTGCTGCGGGTTGCGGCGACATTGCATAATCTGGAACATGCGATGCCCCAGCCTACGGACTTTTTGCAAGGCGACCCGTGCCTCGCTGCCGGCGTTGCTGATCTTTTGTGCGGTATCTCACACCGCGCGCAGCGATTGGTCAGTGTCCACCGCCGCCGCCCTGAGCTACGCCGACAATGTCGGTAACGCCCGCAACTATAACGACAAGGTTTCGGACTCCAGCGCATCGGCAACGGTTTCCCTGTTGCAGTTGATCCCCATCGGCGAAAGCTACAGCCTGGCGGCGGGCGGCGCACTGTCGGGGCAGATCTACGACACCCTGACTGGATTGCGAAATGGGTCCATCGATGGACTGCTGTCGCTCAAGAAGAAGTGGGGCTTGGGCGCCTTCGCGACGTGGGGCCGCGCGGGTATATCGTTGGGCCGCTCCGACTACCAGGATGGCTATCGCGACGCCACGCTCTACGGAGCGTCGCTGGAGTTGGGAAAGCGGATCGATGAGCGGTGGAATCTTTCGGCAAAATACGCTTACGAGCGCCGCGCCGCGACTCCCGGCGCTGTCGAACATTCGGGCGTATCGAGCGACGCCTTCAGCCAGACGGGGCGAAGTTTCGCGGCAAATGCGGAATATTCCCTGAGCGAGCGGTTCTCCATCAACTTGGGATCGCTGTTGCGGCATGGCGATGTCGTCTCCACGACCCCAACTGCAGGCTACTATATTTATTTGAATTCCAAGGCGGTTGCGCCTGACCCGACCTTTGGTCCGGGTGCCTACGCGTATAGACTCAACGGGACGACTTACAGTGTGAGACTGGGAGCGGGATATTTGCTGACCACCCACAGTCTGATCGGCTGTGGATTTCAACGCCTGGAGACGCACGCTCAAGGCGGCAACAACTACACCGACTCGCTGCCGGAATTAACGTGGAACTATCGGTTTTAAATGATTAACAGATTCATCGGAACAGTCGGACTGATCTTGGTCGGCGCAGCCCTCGCGCAGGCCGCTGAAATGCACGCCGTGGTGCGGGATCACAAGGGCAGATTGGTCGCTGACGCGGTGGTCTTGGCGGCTCCGCTCGACCCGCACGGCACCCTGCACGCCCGTCCCCCGAAGGACGCGGTGGATCAGGTCGACAAGCAATTTGTGCCCTATGTGAAAGCGATATTCGTGGGTTCTACCGTCCGCTTTCCGAACAGCGACAACATCCGGCACCAGGTCTACTCCTTTTCTCCCGCCAAGAAATTCGAGCTGCCCTTGTACTCCGGCACGGATGCACCGCCCATCGTTTTCGACAAACCCGGCGTCGTGGTCTTGGGGTGCAACATCCATGACTGGATGATCGGCTATATCTATGTGTCGGAAACGCCCTTCTTCGCAAAGACCGGGCAGCTGGGAACCGCCGTGATCAGCGACATGCCGGCCGGCGAATACAGCGTCAGAATATGGCATCCAGGCATGGATCACGCCGAGGAGACCACCAGCCGGCAGGTCACCTTGACGGCCGACGCTTCGGCCAGCGCGGAGTGGCAGATCGGACTCAAGCCGAACCTTCGCGTACCGCGGGTGTCCGGTGCGGCGTCTCCGGCTTATCCATAGCGCCCGTTCCTCGAGTCGAAACGACGCAGCTTTTAGGAGAACGCTTGAATACCGGTTTGCGCCCGGCCGAGGATCAAGGCATGAATATCGTGCGTGCCTTCGTAGGTGTTCACGACCTCGAGATTCACGACGTGACGAATCACGCCGTATTCATCCGAGATGCCATTGCCGCCCAACATGTCGCGCGCCATGCGCGCGATGTCCAACGACTTGCCGCACGAATTGCGCTTCATGATGGATGTGATTTCCACCGATGCGGTCCCATCGTCCTTCATGCGCCCCAGACGCAGGCAGCCCTGCAGGCCGAGCGTGATTTCGGTCTGCATGTCCACGAGTTTTTTCTGGATCAGCTGATTTGCGGCGAGCGGCCGGCCGAATTGCTTGCGGTCAAGAACGTACTGGCGGGCCGTATGCCAACAACTTTCCGCCGCGCCCAGCGCGCCCCACGAAATGCCGTAGCGCGCGGAATCGAGGCATGTAAACGGCCCTTTGAGTCCCGTGACGCCGGGAAGTAAATTCTCCTCGGGCACGAACACATCGTCCATGAGAATCTGCCCGGTGGTCGAGACGCGCAACCCGACCTTGCCGTGCAGGACCGGTGTCGTGAGGCCCTTCCAGCCTTTTTCGAGAATGAAGCCGCGGATGATGTCGTCGTCGGTCTTTGCCCAAACGACAAAAACATGGGCGATGGGACTGTTGGTAATCCAGGTCTTGGCGCCCGAGAGCCGATAGCCGCCGGCGGCGGCGCGCGCACGCGTGATCATGCTGCCGGGATCGGAACCATGATCGGGCTCGGTGAGGCCGAAGCAACCGATGGATTCACCGCGCGCCAACGGCGGCAAATATTTCTGTTTCTGTGCTTCGGTGCCGAATTTGAAAATCGGCAACATCACCAACGACGATTGCACGCTCATCATCGAGCGGAATCCGGAATCGACGCGCTCGACTTCGCGTGCGATGAGGCCGTAGCTGACATAGTTCAGTCCGCCGCCGCCATAGGCTTCGGAGATGGTGGCCCCCAGCAGTCCCACGCCGCCCATTTCTTTAAAAATAGCCGGATCGGTGTGCTCGCGCCGAAATGCCTCGAGCACGCGCGGCTCGAGCTGGCCGAGCGCGTAGTCGCGCGCGGCATCGCGGATCATTTTTTCCTCGTCCGTCAATTGCGTATCGAGCAACAGCGGATCGTCCCAGTGAAAGTGTTCGCGTGCCATGCCTATCGGAGCCCCAGTCTTTAAAACCTCGCGCAGGATCGCACACTATCCGCGGATGAGCACGCCCATCAACCATTTGACACATTGGCGTGAAACTTGCGCTCCCAGTGTCATAGAATGGCGGCCGTGAGCGCAATCGTTTCCGAATCCGATGGTTACTTGAGCGGCTTCGGCAATGAATTCGCCACCGAGGCGCTGGCAGGGGCCCTGCCGCAAGGCCGCAATTCTCCGCAGCGCTGTCCCTTCGGACTGTACGCGGAACAATTCTCGGGCACGGCGTTCACGGCGCCGCGCGCCGCCAATCGGCGTTCATGGCTGTACCGCATTCGTCCCGCGGTGACGCACCAGCCCTTTGAGCTATTCAAGCACCGGCTTCTCGATGAGCGCCCGACCGACATGGCAGTGCCGCCGAATCAGCTGCGGTGGGACCCGGTGAGCATACCGGCCGTACCCACCGACTTCATCGAGGGCCTGGTGCCCATGGCCGGCAACGGATCCCCGGACGCGCACGCGGGCTGCGCCATCTACTTATATGCCGCCAACCGGTCGATGCAGCGGCGATTCTTCTACGACGCCGATGGAGAAATGCTCATCGTGCCGCAGCAAGGCGCGCTGACTCTCGACACCGAACTCGGACGCATACACTTGAGCCCGCAAGAAATTGCGGTAGTTCCGCGCGGCCTGCGCTTCCGGGTCGATCTTCCGGACGGCGCGGCGCGCGGCTATATCTGCGAGAACTTCGGTGCTGCGTTCAAATTACCGGATCTCGGGCCCATCGGTTCCAACGGCCTCGCCAATGCGCGCGATTTTCTCGTGCCAAGGGCGCGCTACGAGGATGTCGATGAGCCCTGCGAACTCATCGGCAAATTCGCCGGCGGTTTGTGGGCTGCGAGAATGGATCACTCGCCCCTCGATGTCGTTGCCTGGCACGGCAACAACGCGCCCTATAAATACGATCTGCGACGATTCAACACCATGGGATCGATCTCCTACGATCATCCGGACCCGTCCATATTCCTGGTGCTGCATTCGCCGAGCGACCTCGCCGGCACGAGCAACATCGATTTCGTCGTTTTCCCCCCGCGCTGGCTGACGATGGAGAACACGTTTCGGCCGCCCTGGTTTCATCGCAATGTGGCCAATGAATTCATGGGGCTCATCTGCGGGGTATATGACGCCAAGAGCACCGGCTTCGTGCCCGGCGGATCCTCCTTGCACAACTGCATGAGCGGCCACGGGCCGGACGCCGCGACATTCGATAGAGCCGTGGCGGCGGACACCTCCGTGCCGATGCACCTCACCGACACGATGGCGTTCATGTTCGAATCTCGATCCGTGCTCAAGCCGGCACGCAGCGCATTGCAGGGCATGCCGCGGCTGCAAGGGGACTACATGAGCCATTGGCTGGGGCTTAAAAAGCACTTCGATCCGACCAGGCCGTGACAGCCTTCAATCGCCCGGATGCCACGCACGATCCAAGGGTTCGCAGTTGGCTGCCTGCGGCGAATCTCGAAGGTTGCGCGTTTCCGATCCAAAATCTCCCCTTCGGCGTATTTCGACGCGCGCGCATCGCCGAGCCATTTCGAGGCGGCGTGGCGATTGGCGATCAGATCCTTGATCTCGCAGCGCTCGCGGACGCGAACGTTTTCTCAGGGGATGCCGGACAGGGAATTCGCGCCGGCAGCCTGCCGTCGTTGAATTCTTTGATGCAACTGGGTCCGCAGATCTGGGGGGCGCTGCGGCGCGCGTTGTTCGAGGCGCTCGCACAAGGCTCCGCGCTCGAAGGCGCCTTGAGATCCTGTTTGGTGCCGCAAGAGGACGCGATATTTTCTTTGCCTGCGCAGATCGGCGATTACACCGACTTCTACATGTCGATTCATCATGCGACGGCGATCGGCCGGCAATTCAGGCCGGACAATCCTCTGCTTCCCAACTACAAGTGGATACCCATCGGCTACCACGGCCGCAGTTCATCCATCGGGGTGTCGGGGCAGAGTTTCCCGCGTCCTCAAGGGCAGCGACCCGGAGCCGCCGGGCCGACGCTGGGTCCAAGCACCCGCTTGGATTACGAGCTTGAAATGGGCATTTTCGTCGGCGCCGGCAATCCGCCGGGCGCGGCCATCCCGTTGGCCGATGCTGAGGAACACATCTTCGGCCTCTGCTTGCTCAACGATTGGTCGGCCCGCGATTTACAAGGCTGGGAGTACCAGCCCTTGGGGCCGTTCTTGGCGAAAAATTTCGCCACCACCATTTCGCCGTGGGTGGTGACCCTGCAAGCACTCGCTCCCTTTCGCGTACCCTTCCACCGGCCGCCGGAGGATCCTCAACCTCTGCCCTACTTGGATTCGCAGTCGAATCGCGATGCAGGAGCCATCGACATCCGGCTCGAAGCGTTCATTCAGACGGCAAAAATGCATGACCGCAATGAACCTCCGCAACGCTTATCGGAGACCAGTTTTCGCCATGCCTACTGGACGATTTCACAGCTCGTCGCGCACCACACGGTGAATGGCTGCAATCTGCGCCCCGGGGATCTGTTTGGCAGCGGCACGCAGTCCGGCCCAACGCCTGCCGAAGCCGGCTCATTGGTCGAGCTCAGCAAGGGCGGCAGCCAGCCGCTGCAAATTGGCCGGGATGAGCAGCGCACTTTCTTGGAGGATGGCGACACGGTGATTTTTCGAGGCCGCTGCGAGCGGCCGGGCGCCGTCACGATTGGGTTTGGCGAGCTGCGTGGCTGCGTATTGCCGGCGGTGAACCCGAGCCCTTGAGCGAATCAGCGGTGAGCCCTAGATCTCAATTTGCCTGGCAATCTCGATCACATTGGAAGGCTCCAGATTGAATCGATCCACGATCTTCACCGAATTGCGGTAAAGAAACGCAAACAGCGCCAGGCGCCAGCTTCGAAGGCTGGCATTTTTTTGCCTGGCAACCACCAGATCGCGCGTGCCAACGAAGTTGGCTTTGGCGAGATCAACGTTTGCGGGAAGACCGCGCGTCTTCAAAAGCGCTTCGCGTAGATCCGGGATTTCAAGGAATCCGAAACGCGCGACTAGATGCCACAATCCCTCGCCGACACTGTCGAGCACCGTGCACTGCGGACCGGCTATGCGCGGAGTATTTTCAAATACCACGCTCAAGGCGATCGCGTTGCGGGGCAAAACTCCTACAAAATGTGCGTGATCCATGATGAGCCGCGAAACCTTCTGCGTGCTGCGGGTCAGGAACACGGTGGTCCCCTCCACGCGCGGAATGACGCCGCTCTTCAGATCCGCTAGGAATCGGTCCGCGGATTGCGGCACTTGCACCAGCGTGGCGCGAATCGCATCGACACCGGCACGCCAGGTCGTCATCACCACAAACAAAATCGCCGCGAAGGTCAAGGGCAGCCACCCGCCTTCGGCAATCTTCAACAGGTTGGCGAGAAAGAAACTGGAGTCGACGACAATGAATATTCCGATGACAGGGATCGCGACGGTTCGAGGCCACTTCCACAAATCGCGCATGGCCCGGTACAGGAGGAACGTGGTCAGCAGCATGGTGGTTGAAACCGCGGTGCCATAGGCGCCCGCCAGCCGATCGGATCGCTCGAAGGCGACGGTGGTGGCGATGGTGGCCACCATCAACAGCCAATTGACCACCGGGATATAAATCTGACCGTATATCCGATCCGAGGTTTGTCTTATCGCCACACCGGGCAGCCAGCCTAGCTGCATCGCCTGCCGCGTCATTGAAAAGGAACCGGTGATGATGGCCTGGCTCGCGATGATGGTCGCAATCGTTGCCAGCACCACGAGAGGATAGATCGACCACGACGGCGCAATTTGGAAAAAGGGATTGCCCGCCACGGTTCCCTTGTCGAGCAAAAACGCTGTCTGCCCGGCATAACTGAGCAGCAGCGACGGCAGGACGATGCCGTACCACGAGCGGCGGATCGGCCCCCTGCCGAAATGACCCATGTCGGCGTACAGCGCTTCGCCGCCCGTGATGCACAGGAACACGCCGCCCAATACCAAGAAACCCGAACGTCCCGAAGCCGACATGAAGTCGACGGCATATCGCGGATCTACGGCGGCAATGACGCCAGGGTGCTTCAAGATGGACGCGGTTCCGATCAGCGCGATCACCAGGAACCACAGCATCATCACGGGGCCAAACGCACGCCCGATTTTTTCCGTCCCGAAACGCTGCGCGCAGAAAAGGCATAGCAGAACGACGACGGCCGCGGGCATGACAAAGGGTCTAAAGGCATCCGTCACGACGTTGACGCCTTCGAGTGCGCTCAACACGGATATGGCCGGCGTGATCACCCCATCGCCGTAGATCAAGGCGGCGCCGAGCAATCCCATGCCGGTCAGGATGCGCAAACCGGGCGTAAAGCCATTGGCCCCGATTGAGGACATCAAGGCGAGGATGCCGCCCTCCCCCCGATTGTCCGCCCGCAACACGAACACGCAGTACTTGATCGAGATGGTCACGATCAAAGTCCAAAAGACCAGCGAGAGCACGCCGAGCGCGCTCTGCGGCGTGAATTGACCACCCGTCGCCTGCACCACGGTTTGCAGTGTGTACAGCGGGCTGGTACCGAGATCGCCGAAGACCACACCGAGCGCACCAAACGCCGCCCACGCCCTAGGCCGCGCAAGTTGCGCGGATTCGCCGCCCGATTGCTCTATCGCCATGGCGAGTTGCGGCGCCCAGGCAAGGGATTACACGAGGTATTCGGGTTCGCGCTGACGTGAGCGCTGCGAACGTCGCGCTCTTTCCAGGCACATCCCCAGCAGACCGAACAGCGTCGCAAGCCCCAGTGCGCCGCCTCCGCCGCCGGAGCTGGTCGCCGGAGGTGGCGCGGCACTGGTCACACTCAGCGTCACCGATGTGGGCGGGGATGCCCCGGTAACTGTATTGGTGCATACCAGTGTGTAAGTGTCAGTCCCGACCACCGTCGGCGTAACTGTTTGTGTACCGCTTGTGGCCAAGGCGCCGGTCCAACTTCCAGACGCAGTGCAGCCCTGGTTATTTGACGAAGACCACGTGATCGTGGTCGAACTGCCCAAGACGATGGAACTGGACGCCAGTGTCAGCGTCGGCGCGGGAGGCACGGTCGCGGGAACCATTCGCGCCGCGAGATTGGCCTGCACAAGACCGTAACCGGCTGCAACATTGGGAACAGGACCACTGGTTGAGACTTCCATAGGCACCGCTGTGCTTTGCAGATAGCCGACAATCTCTGCCGGCGTCAAGGCCGGATTGGCTTGCAGGAATAGAGCAGCGATGCTGGCCACATGCGGCGCAGCGGCCGAGGTGCCGAAGAAATTCGGAAAGCTAGTATTGTTGAGACACTCGGTGACCGTGCTGGCGTCAGTAATTCCACCATCCTTCAGGGTGAATCCGAGGAATGTATCGTTGCCGCCATCCGGTCCGACGAAATCCGGCTTTTGCCTCATGACGCCCGGCGCTGGAAGACGCGTCCCATTTACATCGAACAGGATCGGATCACCGCCCGCGGAAGAAAACGGTTCCACAGTCGGCGTAAATCCGCAGGACGGGGTGTTCGCAAAAAATGCGGCGCCCACGGCAGCGGCGCCTGCGGCGCCCGGATGACCCTGTATGGTGCCGCTGTTGGTCGCGAACTGCGTGATCTGGCTGCCCCTGCCATCGTCCTCGACCACGATCTTGATTCTTCCCGGCGCAGTACCGCTGACCAAGCCGACGACAATATTCAACGTCTCTGCTGAACTGTTGCCCGTCGCATCGGCGCGGTTATAGACGAACATCACCTGCACGGGATCATGGCCCAGCGCATTCCCACCCGAGCAGGTCCCCACCCCCAAACTGCCGTTCGAATTCAGCTTGTTGATGATGTCATTGCCCGTCAGAGGTTGAATGCACAAGTCGATCTGATTCCTGGCGCCGCCGCTGTTGGGTGCGCCGCTCAAATAGGGTTGATCCCATTCGGCGACTATGGCGACGAATTCTCCCGGGATCAGCGCTGGAATGGACACGGGCAGCACGGTCGAGACCGGGCCACTCCCTTGATTGAAATTCAGCAAGAGTTCACCCGCGTTTTGCCCCGTGCCCGCCGTGGCAAAACTCGGCGCATTGTTGTCATATGCCAGCGTGCCGTTATTGCCGGCCGAGGAAAAATACGCGACGCCTTGGCCCACTACCGTATCGATAGCTTGCGCGACGATACCATCTTGATAGAAAGGCTCATCGAAATAACCCACGTCATCGACGATCACCCTGGCGCCGCCCCCGCCACTCGCGACCGGAGCGGCCAAAGCGAGAATGCCATTGGCAAAGTCTGCTTCGCTGTTTTCCGCCGTGTGAAAAGCAAGGCCCGCACCGGGTGCCACATCGTGGATGATTTGCATCATCGCTCGGCCTTCGTCACCGAAGGGCAGCTGTATCGGTGCACCATAGTTCATACAATTTGCTTCGCCGTTTCCCGGATTGTCGCCGGGGACGTCGATGATGCGGACCGAAGAAGGTAAATCTCCGGATGCCATATCGCCAGCCGCCGTCGTATTGAATCCGTTGTTGGCATAGCCGTTGAGGCCGTTGGCCGGCACGCCATTGGAGGCATACACCGGATAACAATCGTAGCTGTCGGAAATAACTCCCACGGTGACGCCGGAGCCATCGAGCGCGTTTGCCGTGCGCACCAAATCGCTGTTCTGAGCAAAATCACCCTGGGTTTGGATCGCACCGCTGCGCGTGCGCGGCATTGCGGCCCGAATGGCGTGCAATTCGGTGAGCGCCGTCGCGGCATCCAGTTGATCAACCGGCAGCCAACCGCCGACATCATTGGAGTACTGGGATGCTCGCTGCAGACCCAATCCAACCAGGGCGGATTTCAACTTCTGCGGATCACCGGTTGTGATCGCATCGATCAACACCAGGGGAGTCGAACTGTTGGCGGGCTGCGTGAATCTCGCCGCCGGATTCAATGCATGCAAATCCTCCACGGCGTGGCCGGGACGGACGCTGCTGACATGACGTGCGATTTCGGCAAGCGATGCGTCGAACTTCGATCCGGCTGCGCTTTGTCGCTGCTGCAAGCTGCGGCTGCCGGCGACGTGAAGCGTCGAGGTGCCGGCGGAGTTCGGGCGATGAAGCATGGGTTGCGAAGGCCCGACGGCAGAGACTGCCGTGATAGCCGTCAAGATGCCCAACGCCCCGATTGCTAAGAAACGTGAAGACATTCCGTGGTCTCCCTTAGTTGCCACGATTGATCGCCCCGCATGGTAACAGCAGATGCGGACTCCGGCTGAACAGTCGCGGCCGCGCGACGCGCGATTAGGTCAAAAAGGGGGTCGGCCAATTCAGCCGTCGAGCCAGGTGGTCCCAAACGACGCAACGTGCAACTCGGCGCGGTCCAATTCGTCCTCGAGCAAATGGAATGCATCGTCTTGCAGGCGGCCCTGGGTACGCCACTGGGCGAGCAAACGACGTTCAGCGGTGATCGCCTGCGTTCGCAGCTCGTCGTACGCAGTCGACGGCCGGGATCGATCGACGTTGGCACTCCGCGTTGCCCCATATTCGGTGCGTATGGCCGCGGCGCCTTCGCCGGGAATCGCCGCCAATGCCTCGAGCGCGGCATCCAACATCGCTTGGCGCGCTCGCGAGACATCCTCATCGAGCGAAGCGTCCGGTCCGATTTGCAACAGGGCAATCAGCGGGCGGATGGTGAATCCCTGGAGAATCAGCGTGCCGAGCACGACGGTGAACGCGCTGAGCACGATGACGTCGCGCCCGGGGAACTCGTGCGGCAACGCCAGTGCGGTCGCCAGGGTGACCAGCCCGCGCATGCCGCACCATGACACCAATACCCCCACCCGTGCGCCGGGCACTTTTGAATGCAACACGCGCTTCTCGAAGAAAGCACGGAACTGGCGTACGACGGCACCGTAGAGCATCACCCAGGCAAAGCGCACCGCGATGACGATCCCCAATACAATGAGCGCAAAAACCAGCGCATGCGTCAGGGCCGCGCCATGCAGTTGACTCAAAATGACACGTGCCTGCAGTCCCATCAGCAAAAATGCCAGCACATTGAGTATGAAGACCACGGTCGCCCACACGGCGTTGGTGTTGAGCCGATCGCGGGCGCTGGTGCGCGCGGGCGCATATTGCGAGGCCATGCCTGCAAGCGCCACCACGGCGATGATGGGCGAAAGCCCCAATCGATCCGCCAAAATCCAGGTGCCGAAGGTGATGAGGAACTGAGCAATGATCGAGGACAGAGTGCCGGCGACCGCGCGGATGACCCGCCTGGCCAGCAATCCCACGAGGATGCCGAGCACCGCGCCGCCGGGAACGGCGATGAGCAGCCGCGGCACCAGGGTCTCCCATGCGCCGCCCGGTGTTGTTGCAGCAGTCACCGCCAAGCCGAAGGCCAGCAACGCGACTGCATCATTCAGCAAACTCTCGCCCTGCAAGACTGCCATCATGCGGCGGGGCAGACTGAACTCTCGCAGCACGGCCGATGCGGCTGCGGCATCGGGCGGTGCGACAATGGCGCCCAGGGCGATGGCTGCCGCCAATGGCAATCCCGCAAGCGCGGCGCCGGCCCAGGCCACCGCGGCTGTGGTCACCAGCACGAGGATTACTGCCAGCGAGACCAACGGCAACCAATTGCGCAGCATTTCGCGCGGCGGCAAATCGAAAGCGGTGTCCATGACCGCGGGAGCGACGAACAATGCCAGGACCAGACGCGGTTCGATGTTCAAATGCGGCGCAAAAGGCAAAACCGCGACGCAGCCGCCCGCCAACGCCAATAGCGAGGGGTACGGGACGCGCAAGCGCCGCGCGATTTGCAGGAACACCACCGCAACGGCCAGCAACAGCAATGTGATTTCGAACAACTGCACGTGCGAGGATTGTACTTCGGTGCGCTATATTTCAATACGCGCCCGCATTGATCCTTAAAGTAAGGGGTACTTATATGAGTCGACGATTGCCCGCCATGTGCTGTGCAGCTGGTTTTCTGGTCGCGGCCTCGCCGGCATTCAGCGCCGATGCGAGCGCCGGTAAAGCCCTCTTTCGGCAGCGATGCACCGTGTGCCACACGGCGGAATCTGGCGATGATGGCGGCGCGCAGGGACCTTCACTCATCGGCGTCTTGGGTCGACCCGCAGCCGGCGCGCCACAGTTTTCTTACACCCAGGCGCTGCGCGAGTCGAAGCTTACGTGGGATGCGGCGACTCTGAAGCGCTTTCTCGGCGCGCCGGCCGGCGTCGTGCCGGGCACGTCCATGGCGCTGGCGGTACCCGATGAGGCCGATCGCGACAACTTGATTGCCTATTTTCAAAGCGTCTCGAGTCAGGCTCCCGCCGCCGCGCAGGCGATCGTGGTCCCGGCCAGCAGCGCGCAGTCGGCAAATTGGCGCCTAGACGCGCCGGGCCGGCTCCATCGGATTACCGTCGCATCGCTACCCCCGCCGTTTGCCACGCCATCCTCGCGCAACAGCTCCTCGGTAGTGCCCAAGCCCGCGGGCGCGACGCTGGCATTGCCTGCGGGTTTTCAGATCGAGCCCTTTGCGACCGGTCTTGCCGGTCCGCGCAAAATGCTGATCGCGCCCAATGGCGACATACTGGTGACGGAGATCTCCGGCGGGCGGGTCACCGTGCTTCACCCCACGCCGGACGGACGTCGCGCGGGCGGCACCGACGTGTATCTCAAAGGACTGAAGCAGCCATTCGGCCTGGCCTTTTATCCGAATGCGCAGAATCCGCAATGGTTGTATGTCGCCGAGACGAATCGCGTCACGCGCTACGCCTACCAGGTCGGCGATGTGAAGCCTCGCGGCGAGACCCAAATCGTCGTACCGCAATTGCCGAGCGGCGTCGGCCACTCCACGCGCGATATCGCGTTTTCGCAGGATGGCAAGCAGCTGTTCGTCTCGGTGGGTTCCGGATCGAACGTGGCCGAAACCATGTCCAAGAAGACACCCGAGCAGATCAAATCCTGGGAAGGACAGCATGGACTCGGCGCCGCATGGGATGTCGAGACCGATCGAGCTGCGGTGTTGGTATTTGATGCGGCTGCTCCTCGGGCGTCCGCGCTCTACGCCGGCGGCATTCGCAATTGCGTGAGTCTGACAGTGCAGCCCGCCAACGGCGCACTCTGGTGCACGACCAACGAGCGCGACGCGCTCGGCGATGATTTGGTGCCCGATTATTCGACCCGTGTGAAGCGCGGCAGTTTTTTCGGCTGGCCCTGGTACTACTTGGGATCCAATGAGGACCCCCGCTTGAAGGGTGAGCGGCCGGATCTGGCGGGCCGCGTGTCGGTGCCCGATGTCCTGTATCAAGCCCATTCGGCGGCGCTCAGCATGACGTTCTACGAGGCCAGCAACGGCAAGTCCGCATTCCCCGCCGCCTTCGTGGGAGATGCGTTTGTCGGCTTCCACGGCTCTTGGAACCGCAGTTTGCGCACCGGCTATAAACTCGTGCGTGTCCATATGAGAAACGGCGAGCCAACCGGCGACTACGAAGACTTTCTGACCGGTTTCGTGGTCGACGACGCGCACGTCTGGGGACGGCCGGTTGCAACCGCAGAACTTAAGGATGGATCGCTGCTGATGAGCGAGGATGGCGGCAATGTCATTTTCCGCATTTCCTATACCCACTGATCGGTGCAGTGCACAACGACAAAATTGTTCAATTCACAGCAACATTCGTAAATTCACGGCAACGTTCGTTATGTAATATGATTTAGGCAAGCCATGGGAGAAGAAAATGACCAAAGTCACCCGGCGATCCTTTGTCACCACGGTCGGTGCCGCGAGTGTGGTTCCGACGGCGGCGTTGCTGACAGTTGCCGCGCCCGTGCCCCCCGCCGAGGCGGCAACCACAGCAAAAACGCCGAACGACGCGGCGTCGGGCAAGCCTGTTTGTCTCTTCTTCAACGCCGATGAAGTGCTGTTCATCGAGGCAGCGTGCGAGCGGTTGATACCTGCGGACGAGTCAGGACCCGGAGCCCTCGGCGCCGCAGTTCCCAACTATCTCGATAAGCAGCTGGGCGGTGCTTGGGGCGCGGGCGAACGGCTGTACCGCAGCGGTCCGTGGCAGGCGGGAACGCCGTCGCAGGGTTATCAATTGCCCTTCACGCCCGGCGAGCTCTTTCACACCTGTCTGCGCGCGATCGGCCGCGATCTGGCGGCGAGCAAAACGCCCTTCCATGAAATGTCGGCCGACAATCAGGATGGCTATCTCAGGTCTCTCGAGTCCGGAGCGCACGATCTGGATGGTGTGCCCTCAGCGATATTCTTCGACATGTTGCGGCAAATGTGCGTGGAAGGTTTCTTCAGCGATCCTGTGTATGGCGGCAATCGCGATATGGTCGCGTGGCGGATGATCGGATTTCCCGGCGCCTATGCCGACTATTTCGAGGCAATCGATCACCACGGGGTGAAGTTCGTGCGCGAACCGATGAGCCTCGCCGAAGACGGCAAAGGCCATATCCATACCCGTCAAGACATCCCCGCAAACCTCTAAGCCTACTCTCGAGGGGAGACTCCCATGGTGCAGCGTCTCAAAGAAGTCGATGTCGTCGTCATCGGCGTCGGCATGGTCGGCAGCATCGTCGCCAAGGAGCTCGCGGCGGCAGGCTATAAGGTGGTGGGATTGGAACGCGGCCAGACGCGATTCACCGTCCCGGAGTTTCAAAGTCCCGCCATCCATGACGAACTGCGCTTCGATATTCGCAAGGCCATGATGCAGGACAACACACGCGAGCCGGTGACGTTCCGCAACTTTGGATCGCAGGTGGCGCTGCCGGTTCGGCGCTGGGAGTCGTTTCTGCCGGGCACGGGCCTCGGCGGCTCCATGGTGCATTGGAATGGCCAGACATACCGATTCCAGGCGAACGATTTCCAGCTGGCGACACGCACGCGCGAACGCTACGGCAAGAATTTTCTCGATGCGGACCTCACCATCCAGGATTGGGGTGTCACCTACGATGACCTCGA
>Ga0210406_10001239_pt1 | contig 32102 bp, 29 predicted proteins | sample IncBWC30MmetaG_FD_155454 | JGI IMG/M metagenome (GOLD analysis project Ga0210406, IMG submission 155454) | Forest soil microbial communities from Barre Woods Harvard Forest LTER site, Petersham, Massachusetts, United States - Inc-BW-C-30-M | ecosystem: Environmental > Terrestrial > Soil >... | reverse complement strand
CCGGCCGTCGTTTCATCGTCGTTCACCCGCACCACGATGCGCGAGGCATCGACGGAATCCACGCTGCCGCCGCGCCGTGCCACCACGGTGACGCCGGAGTCGATGGCGACCGCCCGTTCCATACCGGTGCCCACCAACGGCGTTTCCGACCGCAAGGTCGGCACCGCCTGGCGCTGCATGTTCGATCCCATGAGCGCGCGGTTCGCGTCGTCGTGCTCCAAGAACGGGATCAGGGATGCCGCCACCGAGACGATCTGCTTGGGCGACACATCCATGAAATCGATCTTGTCGGGAGCCGACAAGGTGAACTCGTTCTGCGTACGGCAGGAAATGAGGTCATCGGTGAACTCGCCCTTCTCATTGAGGGTGGCGTTCGCCTGGGCGATCACGTACTGGCCTTCTTCGATGGCCGACAGGTAATCGATATTGTCGGTGACCTTGCCGTTCGAGACGCGGCGATACGGAGTCTCCAAGAACCCGTAGTCGTTGGTGCGGGCATACACCGCCAATGAATTGATCAAACCGATGTTCGGACCTTCCGGCGTTTCGATCGGGCACACCCGGCCGTAGTGCGTCGGATGCACGTCGCGTACTTCGAATCCGGCGCGCTCGCGCGTCAGGCCGCCTGGGCCCAATGCGGAGACGCGGCGCTTGTGCGTGACTTCAGACAGCGGATTGTTCTGGTCCATGAACTGCGAGAGCTGCGAGGACCCGAAGAATTCCTTCACCGCGGCCGCGACCGGCTTCGCGTTGATCATTTCCTGGGGCATGATGGGCTCGCTCTCGGCGATCGTCAGGCGCTCCTTGACGGCGCGCTCGACCCGCACCAGTCCGATGCGGAAGGCGTTCTCGGCCATTTCACCCACGCTGCGCACACGGCGATTGCCCAAGTGGTCGATGTCGTCCACGTGGCCGTTGCCGTTGCGGATGTCGATCAAGGTCTTCATGACCTCGATGATGTCTTCCTTGCTCAAGACCCCCGAGCCCGTGATTTCCTCGCGGCCCACGCGGCGGTTGAACTTCATGCGGCCGACCGGCGACAGATCGTAGCGCTCGCCGTTGAAGAACAGATTCTGGAACAGGTTCTCGGCGGCGTCCTTGGTCGGCGGCTCGCCGGGACGCATCATGCGATAGATCTCGACCAGCGCCTCGAGGCGCGTCTTGGTGGGATCGATGCGCAAAGTGTCGGAAATATAAGGGCCGCGGTCCAAGTCGTTGACGTACAGCGTGCGGATCTGTTCGATGCCGCTTTCGATCAATTTGCCGACGGTCGGAACGGTGAGGATTTCATTGGCCTTGGCCAGAATCTCGCCGGTTTCGGTGTTGACGATGTCGTGCGCCAGGACCTTGCCCTGCATGTATTCCGTGGGCACGGGCAGGCGTTTGATCTGGGCCTCCTCCAACTCGCGGACGTGACGCGCGGTGATGCGGCGGCCTTCCTCGACGATGACTTTCTTGCCGACGCGGATCTCGAACGCGGCCGTCTCGCCGCGCAGGCGCTGCGGGATGACCTCGAATTCAATTTCCTTCTTCGACAGATGGAATACGTTCTTCTCGAAGAACAGGTCCAGCACCTGCTCTTCGGTGTAGCCGAGGGCTCGCAGGATGATGGTCACCGGCAGCTTGCGGCGCCGGTCGATACGCGCGAACACGCAGTCCTTCGGGTCGAACTCGAAGTCCAGCCATGAGCCGCGATACGGAATGATGCGGGCGGAGAACAGCAGCTTGCCCGATGAGTGAGTCTTGCCGCGGTCGTGATCGAAGAACACGCCCGGGCTGCGATGCAGCTGCGACACGATGACGCGCTCGGTGCCGTTGATGATGAAGGTGCCGTTGTCGGTCATGAGCGGCAGTTCGCCCAAATAGACCTCTTGTTCGCGCACGTCCTTGACGGGCTTCTTTGCGCCGCTGGCCTCCTTATCGAGCACCACCAGGCGTACCTTGACGCGCAGCGGAGCCGCGTAGGTCAATCCGCGCAACTGGCATTCCTTGACGTCGAACACCGGTTCGCCCAAGCGATAGCTCACGTACTCGAGCGTCGCGTTGCCGGAGTAGCTGGAAATGGGGAACACACTGTCGAAGGCGGCGTGCAAGCCGATTTCGTCGCGCTTGGACTCCGCGACGTCCGCTTGCAGGAATCGCCGGTACGAATCCAATTGGATCGCCAGCAGATACGGCGTGCCGAGAATGCTCGGACGCTTGCCGAAGTTCTTACGAATCCGCTTCTTTTCGGTGAAAGAATAAGCCATGTGTATTCCTCAGGCGCTACGCGCCGAATTTAACGGGGCCTAAGCGGCCCCGCCTGATAGTTGCTCGCAGCGCGAGCAAAAAATTCAAATCGAAATCAACATCAAAATCAAAGGCGCAGCCGATGGTTGCCGCAACATTCGCGGCAACCATCGAACTGCGCGTATCGGCAATAATCACTACTTGATAGCAGCCTTGGCGCCCGCGTCCTCCAGCTTCTTCTTGATCGTCTCGGCATCCGCCTTCGGAATGCCTTCCTTGACGGTCGAAGGAGCGCCTTCAACCAAGTCCTTCGCTTCCTTCAGGCCCAATCCCGTGATTTCGCGAATGACCTTGATGACGCCCACTTTGTTGGCGCCGAACTCGGTCATCGTCACGGTGAACTCGGTCTGTGCTTCCGCCGCCGGTGCGGCCGCACCGCCGCCGCCGCCGGCCGCAGCCACCGCTACGGGCGCAGCCGCCGTGACGTTGAACTTCTTCTCCATGTCGGAAATCAGCTCAACCACTTCCATGACGGACATCTTGGAAATCGCGTCGAGGATTTCATCTTTAGTAACAGCCATTATCGTCTCCAAAAACTTAAGAGGGTCCCACGACCCAAATCAGGATTAATTCGTCGCCGCCTGCGCCGCACCGCTCTTCTTGGCTTCAAGAACAGCAGCCAGCGTCCGTACCAACTTCGAGTTGGGGGCAGCCAACGTACCAACGAACTTACTAATCGGCGCCTTGAGCACACCCAATAGTTGCGACACCGCCTGCGCGCGCGTGGGCAACGAAGCCACACGATCGAGCGAATCGGCTTTAAGCAGCTGCCCACCCAAAGACACGAGCGTCGTCACCAACTTTTCATTGTCCTTCGCAAACGCCTTGACGATACGAGCGGCCGCGCCCGGATCTTCGTTGGAGAATGCCAGGACAATGGGTCCTTTCAGCGCCGGAGAAATGCACTCGAAAGCGGTGCCGGCAACGGCCTTGCGCGCGAGCGTATTCTTGACGATCCGCAAATAGACCCCTTCCTTGCGCGCCTTCGCGCGAAGATCGGTCATCTGCGTCACGGTCAAGCCACGGTTCTCTGCGCCCACCACGGACAGGGCTTTCGCCGCGACCGCGTTGACTTCTGCCACCACGACTTTCTTCTCTTCTAACTTGAGTGCCATCTAGGTCCTCCGGGAAGAAGCGTCACACACCAGGCACGAACGCCGCCGCTCGTACCCACCCTTGAGTACGCCTTCGTACTCCTTGGTGCGACCTTCACCAGGAAATTCCTGATTCGGGTCCCACCATCTGCGCAGGCGGTCTTTAAGAGCCGAGTTTCCATGGGGAAATGGCTCACCTACGGTCTTCGACGGTGGTTGCGTTCGGCCTTGCGGCCTCACACACCCCCGTTTCCATGCGCTTGCGCATGTTTCCATGCGCTTGCGCGCAACTTTCAACGGGGCCGCGGCGGCCCCGTCCGATAAAACCTTTAACCGAGCCCTAAGCTGGCCTGGTCGACCGCAACGCCCGGACCCATGGTCGAGGACACGGTCAATTTCTTTAAGTAAATGCCCTTCGACGTCGCCGGCTTGATCTTCTGCAGATCGGTCACCAGCGCCAGCAGATTTTCCTTCAGCGCGGTCGTTTCGAAATTGGCGCGCCCGATTTGCGCGTGAATGATGCCTGCCTTGTCGGTGCGATAACGCACTTGACCGGACTTGGCGTTCTTCACGGCTTCCGCCACGTTCGGCGTTACCGTACCCACTTTCGGATTCGGCATCAGTCCGCGGGGACCCAAGATTTGGCCCAATTGGCCGACGATGCGCATGGCATCGGGGCTTGCAATCACCACGTCGAAGTCGATCTGACCGGCCTTGACCTTCTCGGCCAGGTCTTCGAAGCCGACGATGTCGGCGCCGGCCGCTTTGGCGGCATCGGCGTTCTTGCCCTGCGTGAACACGGCCACGCGGACGGTCTTGCCCGTGCCATGCGGCATCACCGTGGAACCGCGGACCTGCTGGTCCGATTTGGTGGCGTCGACGCCCAAATTCACCGACACATCCACGGATTCGTTGAACTTCGCCGTCGCGAATTCCTTGACGAGCTTGAGCGCGTCATCGATTGCGTAGGACTTGCCCGGCGGCAGCTTCTCTTTCCAAGCTTTGGTTCGTTTCGCTACGGCTGCCATGTCACACTCCTTCCACGTCGACGCCCATGCTGCGGGCGCTGCCGGCGATGGTACGAACGGCCGCATCCAGGTCGCCGGCGGTCAAATCGGGCATTTTCACCTTGGCGATGTCCTCGAGCTGTTTGCGCGACACCTTGCCCACTTTGGCGGTGTTCGGCGTGGCGCTGCCCTTGGGAATGCCGAGAGCCTTGGCGATGAGCACCGACGCCGGCGGCGTCTTCATGATGAAGGTAAAGCTGCGGTCGCTGTATACCGTAATCACTACTGGGGTCGGTAAGCCCTTTTCCAAGGCCTGAGTCTGCGCATTGAATGCCTTGCAGAACTCCATGATGTTCACGCCCTGCTGACCCAACGCGGGGCCCACCGGCGGACTGGGATTCGCCTGGCCCGCTGGTATCTGCAGCTTGATATAACCGGTGACTTTCTTCGCCATTTGTCGCTTACTCCTGTGGGTTCAAGCGCCCTCCTTTCACAGAGAGCTCCCCTTGTTCAGGCCGCTCTCCACTCCGGAAAGCGACCTTATCAATGCGCTTACGCGCAGAATCTACGGGGTCGCCCAAGGGGCGACCCCGTCCTTTAACCCTTCTCTACTTGCGAGAAATCCAATTCCACGGGCGTCGAGCGCCCCAGGATCTGCACCGCCACCTGCAGCCGGTTCTTTTCGTAGTTCACGGACTCGACCACCCCGTTGAAGTCGTTGAATGGGCCGTCGGTCACCCGCACCACCTCGCCGGGCTCGAACAGCACCTTCGGCTTCGGCTTGTCCACGCCCTCTTCGACGCGGCGCAGAATCGACATCGCTTCCTTGTCGGTGATGGCCGCCGGCTTGTCGCTGGTGCCGCCGATGAAGCCCAGTACCTTCGGCACCTCTTTGACCAAGTGCCAGGTGTCTTCGTCCATTTCCATCTGCACGAGCACGTAGCCCGGGAAGAACTTGCGGTCGGACTTGCGCTTCTGACCGTCGCGCATTTCCACCACTTCTTCGGTCGGCACCAAAATCTCGCCGAACTTGGCTTCTAAACCGGCGCGCTTGACCCGCTCTTTGAGCGACTCGGAGACTTTGTGCTCGAAGTTCGAATACGCGTGAACCACATACCATCGCAAGGACATAGACAGCTCCGAATTCATCAGCCGGTTTGACCGCCCAGCAATCGAGTCAGAAAAGTGAGACCCATATCGAGCAGCCAAAAAAACAGGCCCATCACAATGGCAAAACCGAACACGACATACGTGGTCTTGACTGTCTCGTCGCGCTCCGGCCACACCACCTTGCGCAGCTCGATGCGCGCGGCGAGCACGAACTGCCAGAACTCACGGCCGTACCAGGTGAACCACATGAGGCCGGCGCCTGCCGCAAGCCCGACGACGACCATCGCAATGCGGATGGGCAGCATCTGCTCTTCAAACCAATAGAACGCGACGATGCCCGCAAGCAGCACGACGACCGACAGCATCATGAGCACGGTGTCTCTTGCCGACGCGCCCGCGGGTGTTTGGACTTCTGCCATGTTACTTGCTGCTACCTACAGGCCTGAGCCATCGACTGGCAGGGCAGGAGGGAATCGAACCCCCAACCTGCGGTTTTGGAGACCGCCGCTCTGCCAATTGAGCTACTGCCCTGTAAATGTTACGCAATCACCTTAGCAACGACACCGGCACCGACCGTCTTGCCGCCCTCGCGGATGGCAAACCGAAGCCCTTGTTCCATCGCGATCGGCGCGATCAGCTCCACCACAATCTTGATGTTGTCCCCGGGCATCACCATCTCCGTGCCCTCCGGCAGCTCCACCGCTCCGGTCACGTCCGTCGTGCGAAAGTAAAACTGCGGCCGATACCCCTTGAAGAACGGCGTGTGCCGCCCCCCCTCTTCCTTCGTCAGCACGTACACCTCGGCCTCAAACTTCGTGTGCGGGTTGATGCTCCCCGGCTTGCACAGCACCTGCCCGCGCTCCACCTCTTCGCGCTTCGTGCCGCGCAGCAGCACCCCCACGTTGTCGCCCGCCTGACCCTCGTCCAAGAGCTTGCGAAACATCTCTACCCCGGTGCACGTGGTCTTCTGCGTCGGGCGAATCCCCACGATCTCGACTTCATCGTTCACCTTCACCACGCCGCGCTCGATCCGACCCGTCACCACCGTGCCGCGGCCCGCGATCGAAAATACATCCTCCACCGGCATCAAAAACGCCCCTTCCACCGCCCGCTTCGGCACCGGAATGTACTCATCCAGCGCCTTCACCAGCTTGATCACCGAGGGCACCCCAATCTCCCCCGCATCCCCCTCGAGCGCCTTCAGCGCCGAGCCCGTGATGATCGGCGTCTTGTCCCCGGGAAACTTGTACAGCGTCAGCAAATCCCGCACCTCAAGCTCCACCAGCTCCAAGAGCTCCGCGTCGTCCACCATGTCCGCTTTGTTCAAATACACCACGATGTACGGCACCCCTACCTGGCGTGCCAGCAAAATGTGCTCGCGCGTCTGCGGCATCGGCCCATCGGCCGCCGACACCACCAAAATCGCCCCGTCCATCTGCGCCGCCCCCGTGATCATGTTCTTCACGTAGTCCGCATGGCCCGGGCAATCCACGTGCGCGTAGTGCCGCGCCTCGCTCTGGTACTCCACGTGCGCCGTCGCAATCGTGATCCCCCGCGCCCGCTCCTCCGGCGCCTTGTCAATCTGGTCGTAGGCCTTGAATTCCCCGCCAAACTTCTCCGCCATCACCTTCGTCAGCGCCGCCGTCAAGGTCGTCTTGCCGTGGTCCACATGGCCAATCGTCCCCACGTTCACGTGCGGCTTCGTTCGCTCAAACTTCCCCTTCGACACGGCAAGTACCTCTTAAATAATAAAAACTGGAGCCCACGAGCGGGATTGAACCGCTGACCTCGTCCTTACCAAGGACGTGCTCTACCAACTGAGCTACGTGGGCCGCATCCATTTGGAGCGGGTGATGGGAATCGAACCCACGTGATCAGCTTGGAAGGCTGACGTTCTACCATTGAACTACACCCGCACTCCGTTAGAGCCAATGGCACCCGTCCCCACTTCCTCGGTTGGTGGAGGGGGTAGGATTCGAACCTACGAAGGCATAAGCCAGCAGATTTACAGTCTGCCCCCGTTGGCCGCTTGGGTACCCCTCCTCAAAATGAGCCGCGTATTTTGCGGCGCGAGTCACGTCGTGTCAATGCATTCCCAACGGGGTCGCGTATTTCCATGCGCTTCGCGGTCCCCATGCGCTTCGCGCAACTTTTAACGAGGTCGAGGCGACCCCCGTCCTATATGAGTAAGAGATTCTAGGCTGGCCGACGACGGGGCTTGACACTATCGTAAGATATATATATCGTAAGACATGTTTTACAACATATCGAGAGATACCATGCATCATCATATACACCATTTTTTTGGACGACATCACGGGGGGCGCCGTTTTGGCCACTTCGGCCAGGGGTTCATGGAAGGTGACATGGGCGGCCGAGCCTTCGGCATGGGCCGAAAGCTGGCCTCGGTCGATCTGCAGCTCCTTATATTGGGGCTGCTGGCTGAAAAGCCGCGCCATGGCTATGAAATCATCAAGGCCTTGGACGAACGCTCCAAGGGCTTCTACATACCGAGTCCGGGCATGGTGTACCCCGCTCTCACCTACCTCGAGGAAATCGGGCACGCCACCGTCGAGGTCGAAGGCTCCCGCAAGCTCTACCACATCACCGACGCGGGCAAGGAACACTTGGACGGCAATCGCAGCACGGTGGACGCCCTGTTTGCGCAATTCAACCGAGTCGGCGAACGCATGGACCGGGTCAGGCGCGCGATGCGCGCCGACGAAACCGGCGAAGGCCCCGACGCCGAGCACGAGCACCGAGGTTCAAAGGAATTGTTGCGCGCCCGGCGCGATCTTAAATCGGCCCTCGCCGACAAGTGGGATTCCTCGCGCGAGGAACAAGAGCGTGTCGTCGAGATCTTGAAGCGGGCCACTGCGGAAATTCAAGGCCGGTGAAACGCGGTCGTTCGAGATTGCCGGCGGAGGTCATTTCAAATGCGCCTCGAACAGCCGGTAGATCCTTTTGTACTCATCCAGCCACGAATCGGCATTCGAGAAGGCGTGGCGATCCAGCGGATACGGCGAAATGGCGAAATCCTCTTTGTGTAATTCGATCAGCCGCTGATACAAACGCATCGAATCTTCGAACAACACATTGTCGTCGATGACGCCGTGACAAATGAGCAGCGGATCGCGCAGTCCATCGGCAAATTCGAGGGGAGATGAGCGCGCATAGGCGATCGGGTCGATTTGCGGGTCATTCAGGATATCGGAAGTGTAGCCGTGCTCGTACTGCATCCAGTCCGTGACGGGACGCAGCGCAGCCCCGGCGGCGAACTCCCCCGGCGCTCGGAACAGCGCCATCAAGGTCATGAAGCCGCCGTACGACCCCCCATATACTCCGACTCGCTTCGGATCGGCGGAGGCCTGCTCCGCCAGCCATTTCTTGGCGTCGAGCAAATCTTCCAGCTCGGGATGACCCATCTGTCGATAGATGGCCGTTCGCCAATCGCGCCCGTAACCCGCGGATGCACGATAGTCGAGGTCGAGCACGACATAGCCGTTCTGCACCAGCCAGCTGTTGAACATTTGTTCGCGGAAGTAATAGGGAAAGCGCAGATGCACGTTCTGCAGATATCCGGCGCCATGAATGAATATGACGGCCGGGTGTTTCGCCGGATTGGCGTCGGCCGCGCCGCGATAAACCTTCGCATAGATCACGCCATCGAAATGCGTCGACGGAATCTTGACTATCTCCGGCTCGGTCCAAGAGATCGATTTATAGTCCGCGGTGCGCGTATCCGTGAGCTCGCGGGCAGCGTCAGAGCCGTCGGCCTTGAGCACCGCGAGCTGCGCGCGGACGTAGGGGGCGGAGTGGGTAACGAGTAGATCTTTGCCCCGCTGGTCCAGTGCGAACTTCTCGAGGCCCTGGAGATGCGTGACTCGGTGCAGCTCACCTCCGCCGCTCGGTACTCGATACACATCGTATGAATAGAGCGCCTGAGCGTTGCTCAATACATAGAACCAGCGGCCATCCGCGGACAATGCGGGCTCGGAAACCTCGAATCGACCCTGCGTGAGTGCGTGCGGCTCCGCGTTCGGAGCCTTCGTATACAAATGCGCATATCCGCTTTCCTCGGAAAGGTACCAGAGAGTACGGTTGTCTCTGAGCCAGCCAAATTCATTGAACGTCCAATTTATCCACGCCGGGTCGCTCAACCGGTGCTGCGGGACGAGCGCGTACCTGGTGAAATCCACGGTTGCAATCCAGCGATCCTTGTTGTCCATGGACTGGAGTTGGATGGCCAGCGCCTTGCCGTCCCGGCTCCAGACGATTCCCCCGGCTCTCCCGTCCGGATCGTCCGACATTATCGATATCGCGCGCTGCGCGAGCTTCGCGTCCTTGCCGCCGGAAGCATCTGCCTGAACCTCGCGCGTCGTGCCGTTCTCTTCTCGAATCGCCTTTAAGGGGTCGTCGCCGATGCCCGGAAGACTGTCTATGCCAAGCGCATGCGCGGTGTGATCGACGAGATTCAGCAGCACCAAGGACTGCGGAGCCGGCGGGTTGCGTCCGACGCGCAGCCGTTCAGTCTCGAACTCCTCATAGCCCGATTCGGTGACATAGCGTGTGAGCTTGCCTTCGAAGCCCTTGGCCGCGGATTTCGGTACGGTTACGACGACCAACCAGCGTGCATCCGGCGACAGTTCGGCATCGCGAATGCTGACGTCCTCACCCAGGTAGAACGGCGCTGCCGCGCGTGTCGCGTCGTCATTACGCAATTCCTCTTCATACTTTTTGCTAATGTCCGATTCGTCGTGCAGCCTCTTCAAGGTAGAGAACGTATGCATCTGCATGTCGCGCAAACCATCGGGCTTGGGCGGTGCAGCCGGATCCTTTTCTGTCTTGACCACTGCGGCCGGGGCCGTGATTCCCGTGCCGAAATCATGGACGAACCAATCGTTGTTCACTCGGAAACTCAACAGCCGGCCGTCCGGGGAAAACTGCGGAGCCGCCTCGTTTTCCGGCGTCCGCGTAATTTGCGTCAGTCGGCCTTGGCCTAAGTCGCGAACAAAGATGTCGCCGCTTCGCGCAAATGCCGCGCGCTTGCCGGCGGCATCGAAGACCGCGCGGGTGTCGGCGGCGGCCATCGCCTTTGGCTCAATGACTTGATCTTTGTGGTCAGCCAGGTCGACACGATGCAGGTCGACGATCGGCGAACCGCTGCGTTTGGCCGAGTAGTAAACCGAGCGGCCGTCGGCGGACCAATAGGCGTTATGCACTGCGGCGCCGATCCAATCAGGGTCCGACATGATCTTCTCGAGGGTGATGATTTGACGTGCGGTGGATGCAGTCAGAGGCGCGCCGGCGGCCCGTGCGGCTGTTGCGCGTGCCTCAGCAGTTGCGCCAGCCAAAGCGCATAAGTAGACCGCGACAATCGACCAGCATGAGACGTGCCTCATGAGCGAGGCGCCGTGAACTCTGCGGCTCCCAGATCCAATTCCATATAAGACACTCCTGCGACCGGGTTGAAGTAGTAGGGCTCGGTCTCCCGAAATCCGAGCGAACGATACAGCGTCTGCGCAGCCACCATTCCCCCTAGCGTATCTAAAACCATCCGGCGGTAGCCGAGCGTGCGCGCCTTGGCCACCAAGCGGTCGGCCAGATGGCGCCCGAGACTCGCGCCGCGAACCGTCGGTTTGACATAAAGGCGCTTCATCTCACACACGTCGTCCGAGAACCGGCGCAGCGCGCAGCATCCAACCCACTCGTCATCGCGGCTCGCGAGCAATAGGCAGCCCGACGGCGGTCCGTACATATGGGGCAGCTGATTCAGCTCGGCAGCAAGGTTTTGGAACGTCAGATCGACTCCCATCGAAGCGCCGATCTGCGCGGCATATTCCTCGATGAGCGAGCGCGCGGCGCCGAACTGCGCGGCGGTCATCGCTTCTACCAATCGATATGTCTGAGACATGTGGGACGCAGGCTCGACCGAAGCCACGAGTCGCCTATCTTACCGCGGAATGGGGTCCTTCCTGGTATTGGCGATCTCCATCATCCGCGACGGATTGGCCAGCGCAGTGAACCCGAACTGTGCGTACAGACCGTGCGCATCCCGCGTCGCCAACATGAACCGCCGCAGACCCTGCAAGTCTTCGTGGCCTTGAATCACTTCGAGCAGCCACTTGGACAGCCCCTTACCGCGATGAGATTCAAGCACATAGACATCGGCCAAATAGGCGAAGGTGGACTTGTCGGTAATTACACGAGCGAAACCCACTTGATCTTTCCCATTGAACAGGCCAAAACACAGCGAGTTCGCGATCGCGCGTTCCACGATCTCGATCGGCACGCCGGGAGACCAGTAACTATTCGTCAGGAAACCGTGGATGGCCTCGACGTCCAAGCGATGCCTGTCCGTTGTGATCGTGTACTCGCCTCGCGTAGCGTGACTCATGAAAACTCCGCGGCAACAGTGGCCCCTATTCGAGCGTGAGCGGCATCGAGCGCCTGCTGAGAAGCATGGGAATCGCTCAAGTAGGCCGCAATCAGTATTGGCGCGCGCTGTGGCGGCCAAATGATGGCGACGTCATTCACTGCGCCGTGTTCTCCGGTGCCCGTCTTGTCGCCTGCCGTCCACATCGGCGGTAGACCGGCGCGCAGGCGCTGAAGGCCCGTTCGGGAATTCTTCAGCCATGCCAACAGCATCTCGCGGGACGTCACGGATAATGCGCTCCCTACGAGCAGGGTTTGCATCGTGGCGATCATCGCGTTCGGTGTGGTCGTGTCGCGCGGATCGCCGGGTAGGTTGGTGTTGAGGCTCAGTTCTACCCGATCCAATCGCGTCGTATGGTCGCCGATTGTGCGCAAATATCGCGTCAGCGCAGGGGGGCCTCCGATGAACTTCAGCAACGTATTCGCGGCCGTATTATCGCTCGTCTCGACGGCGGCCTTGCATAGCTCCGCGATCGGCAGCGACCCATCGGCGACATGCTCCTCGGTTACTGGGGAATGGGGGAGCAAGTCCTTCGGTCCATAGGACAAGTGCTGCCCAAGAATTTTGCCGCCGTGATCGTGCTGCGCCAAAACAGCGGCCGCCAGCATCCATTTGAACGTGGAGCACATGGCAAAGCGTTCGTCGCCGCGATGCGCGAGTCGGGCACCATTGCCCGTATCGATGGCGGCGACTCCGATGCGCCCTCCCAAATCCGATTCCATATCATGGAGTCGCAGCGGCGTGTCCGAGTGTGCCGACCGGGGTGCTTGCCCGGCGGCGAAGGCCAGAGCGCACGCGCCTCTCAGGATGAATGTCCGACGCGACCAATTCCGCGCGCTATCCATCGGCGATTTCCCTTACAAGCGCGAACATTTACCGAAGATACGCGAATTGGTCAGCGCGCGGAAGCCGCAAGGTTGTCGATGCGAAGTTGAAGCGAGCGAGAGTAAACTGAAATTCGTATTTCCAACTATGATCCGGAGAACCCATGAAGCGGACAATGACGACCCCGGAGTTCGCGAACTATCCTGGCGATTGGCATCTATCCCCGGTTCTGGACACTGGGGAGTTCGTGTTCTTCTCCGGAATCACCGGCACGCATCCGAATCTGTCGGTTGCCACTGATCCAACGGCGCAGTTTCGCGATACTTTCAAATTTCTGCTGGCCAATCTGCGAGTCGCGGGGCTTGGATTCGAACACGTTGTCGACATGACTTCTTACCATGTCGGACTTCGACGTCATCTGACTGCGTTCATCAAAGTTAAGGATGAGTTCATACCGGAACCATATCCAGCCTGGACGGCGATTGGGGTTACTGAGCTGATCACCGAGGGAACGCTCGTCGAAATCCGAGCCGTCGCCAAAAGAACTTGATTTGGTTGTCGATCGACACGACCAGCAGCCGGCGGTCCTTGCATTCGGCCGCATGAGTGCCACAATCGGAACAACGGTGATGCACCCGGTTAGTCGGGCCCGCAATAACAAAGAAATGTCCGACGCCATGATGTCAGTTCACCTGTGCTCGTGAAGAAACCATCAGTCGTTGCTCTGCTGCTTGGGCTAATTCCGTTCGCGGCCATGTGTTTCTCGGTCCCGTTGTGGGACCGTATCGAGCCGATGCTCTTTGGCATCCCGTTCAATCTTTTCTGGCTGATCTCGTGGATCGTGCTCAGCCCTGTTTGCATGTGGGCCGCATACCGAGTTGAAACCGCGCAAAAAGAACGGGACAAGGGAACCCCATGAGCGCTGCTGCCGTTTCATTGGCCGCGATTTTTGTCATTGTCGCAATCGGTGCGGCCGTCGGCTTTCTGGCCGGCGTCCATCGCAAGATGGATTTGGAACAGTGGACCGTCGGCGGTCGCGGCTTCGGCGCGGTGCTGATGTTCCTATTGATGGCTGGCGAGGTATACACCACATTCGCCTTTCTGGGGGCTAGCGGCTGGGCCTATTCCCGCGGCGGCCCAACTTTGTACGTCCTGGCTTACCTGACGCTGGCCTACGTTGCGTCGTTTTTTATCCTGCCGCAGATCTGGGAATTGGGCCGAAAGCATGGAATGCAGACCCAATCCGACTTCTTCAGCGTGCGCTACGGCAACAAGTATTTGGCTGGGCTTGTATGTGTCGTGGGTATCACCTCTTTTATCCCCTATCTGCAGCTGCAGCTGACCGGACTGGGCATCATCGTGTCGATCGCCAGCTTCGATGCCATTGGCCGTACGCCTGCAATGACGGTTTCAGTAGCGCTCATAGTGGCGTTCGTTTTTGCGAGTGGGGTCCGCGCCGTCGCCTGGGTGAGTGTTGTGAAGGACGTGATGATGGTCTTCGCGGTGCTCTCCATCGGCATCGGTATTCCATTGATCCATTTTGGCGGCATTGGCCCCATGTTCGCCGCCTTGGCGCACTCTCAGCCGGCACACCTGACCATGCCCGGTTCCACCACCAATCTTGGGCACGGATGGTATATCTCTACCGTGCTGCTGACTTCGCTGGGCTTCTACATGTGGCCGCACGCGTTTGGGGCTGCCTTCACGGCGAAGAGTGCGGACACCTTGCGCCGCAACGCCGTGGTCATGCCCCTGTATACCCTTACACTGGCCTTCGTCATCTTCGCCGGCTTTACAGCGGTTTTAGTCGCGCCTGGTTTGCCCAATGGCGATCTCGCGCTCTTGACGGTTGTCCGCAGTAGTTTTCCACCCTGGTTTCTCGGAGTTGTCGGTGGGGCCGGCGCTCTGACGGCCATGGTACCCGCGGCCATTTTCATCCTCACCGCTGCCACGCTGTTCGCCAAGAATTTGTATCGACCCTTCTTCGCACCTGCGATGACCGATAATCAGGTTGCAAACCTGGCGCGAGCAACGGTCATCGTGCTCGGCGTGATCAGCCTGGCTCTTGCTATTTTCAGCTCTACGACTCTGGTGTCCCTTCTCCTAACGGGGTATGCGGGGGTGACTCAATTCTTTCCCGGCGTGGTCCTGGGTCTCTATTGGAAACGCGTCACTGCGTCGGCCGTCTTTGCCGGCATGATTGCCGGAGTGGCGACCGCTGTCTTTCTCATGTTGAGTCATCGGGATCCCGTGTTCGGATTGAGCGCAGGTTTTCTTGCACTGTGTCTCAACTTCGTGATCGCTATAGTCGGCAGCGTGCTCACAGCAGCACCGAAAAGAGACATTTAGATACGACCTCCGCGTCCATCACTTCGCGGTGTGCCTCACTAGCCCTACTGCAAGCAGCGAAGGTCGGCTAAGGGCGACCAGTGATAGGATTCGGACGTGGCCGCGCTCTACGACACCATCGGGCAAGACTATCGCCGCTATCGGCAGCCGGATCCTCGAATCCGCGATGCCATCGTTCACCGTCTTGGCGATGCCCGCACGGTTGCGAACATAGGCGCGGGGACCGGCTCATATGAGCCGTCCGACAGATTTGTCGTCGCTGTCGAACCCTCTATGGTGATGATTCGCCAGCGGACGCACGGCGCAGCACTGGCTGTTCAAGCAACAGCGGCGGCCTTGCCGTTCCGGGACGCGGTATTCGATGCATCGATGGCAGTCCTCACCATCCATCACTGGCAGGATTTGGAAAAAGGATTGCTCGAGCTCCGGCGCGTGACAGGCCGCCGAATCGTCATCGTAACTTGGGATCCTTCCAGCCCTGGATTTTGGTTGACCGACTATTTCCCGGGCGCTTTGGAGGCCGACCGGCGAGTTTTTCCCACGTTGCCGCAGATTGGCCGTGTGCTTGGCACAATAACGGTTTCAGAATTGCCGATTCCCCATGATTGCAGCGATGGGTTCCTGGGAGCGTATTGGCGCCGCCCGGAGGCGTTTCTGAACGATGGAGTTCGGTCCGCCATATCGACATTTTCGAAACTCGAGGAAGTGTCCTCCGGTCTGGAGCGTCTACGGCTAGATCTCAAAACCGGTGAGTGGCATCGTCGATACGGGAGCGCCTTAAATATTCCGCAGCTGGATCTTGGCTACCGCATCATCGTCAGCGATTAGCATGGCGTCATCGGCGGCTTTGCGCAACGGTGCCGGGGCGACTCGAGATTCAGCGTTTTTTCAATGCGCTTCGCGATCATGTAGGCGTCCGAACTGCATTGGAGTCGTTACTGCACGGGCTGCGGGCGCCACCCGGCCGCCCAGGTCGATGGCTTCGGCCCCATGACGAATTCAAGTTTGCCGCCGGCTTCGATCTGCGCGTAGGTAATCAGGGGCGCGTCGAGCGGCCGTCCGTTGAGAGCCGCCGATTGGATGTATACGTTATGCGCGGCATTGTTCGGGGCTGAAATCTCGAAAGTCTTGCCGCCGGGCAAGTTCAGCGTCACCCGTGTGAACAGCGGGCTGCCGATCACATACTCGCCCGAGGCCGGGTTGACAGGGTAAAAACCCATCGCCGCGAATACATACCACGCGGACATTTGCCCGCAATCCTCGTTGCCGAGTACGCCGTTGGGCGTATTGGAATACGCATCCCGCGCAATTTCACGCACCCGTGCCTGCGTCTTCCACGGTTGTCCCGCGAAGTCGTACAGAAATCCGTAGTGATGGCTGGGCTCATTGTCATGACGGTTGTGGCCGCCATTGAAATGCTCATCCAACTTGGCGGCGGCGGCCTCGCGTCCGCCCAGCAGCTCGACCACGCCCGGGACGTCATGCAGCGCGGCGAACAGATAGACCCACTGATCGCCTTCGGTCCAGCCGTCTTCCGACGAGCCCCAAGTGCCGTCGGAGTTCTTTGCCTGCATGAAACCGCGTGCTGGGTTGAATAAGTTCTTGTAGTTCGTCGACCGTTTCATGAAGAACGCATAGTCGGCACTCTTGCCCACGGCCTTGGCCACCTGCGCCACGGCGTAATCGTCGTAGGCCTCCTCCAGCGTGCTGGAAGCGGACTCCGATACTTTGTCCGCCGGGAGGTAACCCAGCGTCTTTGCATAAGTCAGCCCCGCACGCGCCTCGTACGGTGTGTACGGCTCGCGATCGAACCAGCGGCGCGTGGTGTCGCCCTCCGGAGGAGTCATCGCATCCTTGTACACCGCCTCGTAGGCAAGCTGGTAATCGAAGCCCTTGAAGCCCTTGTCGATGGCTTCAGCGACCAGCGAGTCGGCGTGGGTACCGATCATGATGTTGGTGTAGGAAGGGTTTGGCCATTTCGGCATCCAGCCGCCTTCGATGTAGTCCTGCAGCAGCGCCTGCACCATGCCGCCTATCCGTTCGGGCGCAAACAAGGTGAGCAGGCTGTTTTGAGCACGGAACGTGTCCCAGATCGAATAGGCGGTATACGACGTGCCGTCGTGCACCGTATCATCGAAGGCGCTGTAGTAGCGGCCATGCTCGGAGAACAGCTTCGGATAGAGCAGCGCGTGATACAGGCCGGAGTAGAAGATACGCCGCTCATCGCCGGTGGCGCCTTCGATGGCCGCGATACCCAGCTTTTGATTCCAAGTGGCCTTGAGTGCGGCGCGCAGGCTATCGAAATTCCACGCCGGCATCTCCGCGTCGAGATTCGCCCTCGCCTGCTCGATGCTGATGAAAGACGTGCCCACCTGGGCCTCGACCACGCCGCTCTGGGTGGTGTCGAACGTGACGAAAGCGCCGACGTTGATGCTCTTGACCTGGTCTTTTCCCGGCCACATCAGCACGCCTTCATAGACCGTCGCGGCGGCAAAAGGCTGCTTGAAGCGAACTACGAAATACCCCTTGAAGTTCGGGAGTCTCAGCGGACCCAGATTCGAGTCCATGCGGTCGGGGTTGTAGCCCGCGACTTCGTTCTTGCGGGCATCTATTCTCACGAAACCCGGGATGCCGGGCCGAGTCGCCTCGATGAGCACGCTGGCCTTGGACGCTCGCGGATAGGTAAAGCGCAGATAGCCCGCATGATCGGTGGCGGTCATTTCAGCGTCGATGCGGTGCGCCGCATCCGATCCCATCTTCACTGAGTAGTAATAAGGTGTGCTGACTTCGTCCTTATGCGCAAAGCTGAGCCGGCGTGCTTCCGGGGCGTAGTTGATGGAGCCTATTTCCGGCATGAGCGTGACATAGCCGTAGTCACCCATCCAGATCGCAGGCTGATGCGTGCCGATGAAGCCTTGGATATAGGAGTCCTCGTAGGCGTAGGAACTCACGCTGATCCGATTTTGCCGCGTCTGCGCGGTCCAATTGGTCATCCCGAACGGCGTAGTGACCAAGGGCATGGTGCCCCCGTAGTCCACGCCGCCGCCGCCCGTGCCGATGAAGGTGTTGACCCAGTCCACCGGTGTCGTCGGATTCAGGTTGGTCGCGCCGGCGCCGAACGCCGCACCGGTGCCCGCGAGAGCAGCACAGGTCCAGCTCAAAAGGAAGCGGACGCAGCCAAGCCGGCCGCGGCCGGTATCGGTGCAATCACGCAGCCGTTTTGTGCACACCTACACCTCGAATTGAATCTCGCGCTGCTCGTCGATTGGCCGGCGCATCGTTTTCAGAACCGGGCGCAATTTTATATTAAATGCGTGTCGATCTGCCGGGGTCTGGTTCGTCGACCTAATGAGCGAGACAATCAGCTGCAATGGTGCACGCGGCTCGCCTCAGGAGGAATTACATATGCGATTCATGTTTATTGTCACGTCCGCCCACGCTGGGCCTCCGCCTCCGGCACTCCTGGAGGCGATGCACAAGCTCGCCAACCGGGAAATCAAGGCCGGCCGCATGATCGACACCGGCGGGCTGATGCCGCTCGCCACGGGCGCACAGGTGCGCGTGAAGAAGGGTCAGCTCAGCGTTGTCGATGGGCCCTTCGTGGAGGCCAAGGAGGTCGTCGGCGGCTATGCGATCTTCGAACTACAGGGCAAGGAAGAAGCCTTGGCGTCGGCGACGGAGTTCATGCAACTCCACAAGGACCTTTTTCCGGGCTGGGAAGGAACGTGCGAGCTGCGCGCGCTTGCCTCGACCGGCTCTTGAGGCGAGGGGCGGACAGACAGAGTCGGCGGCCTTGACGGCCGCCGACACTCATCGAGCGATCCTGGCCGTCTGGCGGATCGAGCAGCCCCGGCTGATTACCAGTTTGGCGAGGATGCTGCGCGATGTGCCTTTGGCCGAGGATTTGACGCAGGAAGCCCTGTTGGCGGCCCTGGAGCGGTGGCCCGCGACGGGCGTTCCGGAAAAACCCGGCGCGTGGCTGATGGCCACCGCCAAGCACCGCGCATTGGATCATTTGCGTCGCGGCCGGATGCTCGAGCGCAAGCACGAGATGATCGCCTGGGACATGGAGGAGGAGGAACAGGCCATGCCCGACCTGGAGACCACTCTGGACGACGACATCGGCGATGAACTACTTCGGCTCATCTTCACCGCCTGTCACCCGCGCTTGTCACATGAGGCCCGCGCGGCGCTGGCGTTACGGATGATCTGCGGCCTGACGACCGAGGAGATCGCCAGGGCCTTCTTGCTGCCGGAAGCGACGATCGCCCAGCGCATCGTGCGCGCGAAGCGGACCCTGTCGGAATCAGGGCTGGCCTATGAGACACCACGGGGCGAGGAGCTGTCAGAGCGGCTCTCCTCGGTGCTCGAGGTCGTCTACCTCATCTTCAACGAAGGCTATACCGCGGCGCGCGGCCAGGACTGGCTGCGCCCCCAGCTCTGCAATGAAGCGCTACGCATGGGCCGGGTGCTCACCTCCATTGCGCCGCGCGAGCCTGAAGCGCACGGACTGCTCGCCCTGATGGAACTGAACGCCTCGCGCACGGCGGCGCGTACTGACGCGGCGGGTGAGCCCATCCTCATGCTCGACCAAAACCGCGAGCTCTGGGACCAGCTCCAGATTCGCCGGGGGATGCAGTCGCTCGGGCGAGCGCATGAACTGGGCGGAGCCGGCGGTATTTACGTACTCCAGGCGGCGATCATCGCCTGCCACGCCCAGGCAAGGACGGCGGGCGATACCGACTGGCCGCGCATCGCCGGCCTCTATTCGGAGCTGACGGCGGCCGTGCGCTCGCCAATCATCGACCTCAACCGCGCGGTTGCCGTGGGCATGGCCGAGGGACCTGAAGCAGCCCTGGCGATCGTGGACCGCCTTGTGCACGAGCCCGCGCTCAAAGGCTATCACCTGCTGCCGAGCGTTCGAGGCGACCTACTCCACAAGCTCGGCCGCTACGAAGAGGCGCGCGCCGCGTTCGAAGCGGCCGCGGCGCTGGCGGGAAATACGCGCGAGCAGAATTTGCTCAGGCGGCGCGCCGCCGAGGCGGCCGACGCAGCGATGTCATCGTGATCGCGTCACCCGACATCGCACCTTGACCCCCGCTTTTACGGCACTTCGTGCAGGGTGGTATTGAACAGGAAGGGACCACGAAACTCCGTAAGGTCGCCGGCTTTTTTCCCCGCGACGGGCTGCAGACGCGCCGATAGAGGCTTATTCCATTTCCATGCGAGCGACGCGACATCGCCAAAGATCCGCGCCAGTTGATCGACGCCGATGTCGCCGGGAAAGGGAATCGTGTCCAGACCCGTGCCGCAAACCGCGGAATAGGCGAGCAACGCATCCGTGGTGATGGTTCCCTCGGCCCAACGCCGCGCCAGGAGCTTATCTTCCAAAACAGGAACCATGAGGCCGGAGTATCCGATCTGTTTGACCGGAACGGCTTTGACTGCCGTGGTGATGATGAGAGCCGCCGTCATGGTCCCGCTCGACCCGAATTTCGCGCCCGTGTACGCTTCAATTGCTGCGCCGATGGAGACGTCGCCGAGCGGTGCCGGTGTGGGATCGACGCCCATGAAAGTCCATCCCGTTGATGCTGCCGCCCGGGCACCGACCGATTCGGCTGCTTTGGCGTGAACCGTCAATTGCCGGGTGAGTTCCGCGACTGATTCGTCGAAATTCCCATGCGTGCGCGCGAAAACATCTTGAACGACGTTCGCGCTTTCGAAGCCAATGGAGAACTGCTTGCCGGCTCCTGTGTGATAAGCGCCCGGGTAGAAGGGTCCGTAGGGCTTCACCATCGCCGTCGCGGTGAAGTTGAAATTGCCGTGGCTGGGTGAGGCATGGTCGGTCAAGTAGCGAACCAATGCCGCGCTTTCACGGATGACTTTCCAGTGAATTCCGTCGTCAGCGGCAATGATGCTGTTCGCTTGAATATTGGGTAGTGTCGACAGAGCTTTTTCGAGCAGGCGCATGACGCGCGGGTCGTCCGAATCGCGCATCATCGCCGGCCCCACGCTGGGAATGAACCCTTCTTTCGATGATAGATCATCAATGGCCTTCAACAGGCGGAGGGCGTCGTCATCGGATCGTCCGCCGACGAGTTCTCCCAGCGGCTGAGTCACGATGCGGATGGTTTCGGTTTTGTATCCCCGCTGGGCAAAATCGCCTTCTGCGGCGCGCAAGACAGTCAGGGCCTCGGTGATTTGCCTCTCGAGAGTGGCCGGATCCAGGCGAACAAATGCAGTAATCGCCCGGACATTGGGTTTCGTATAGGTTTGCGCGTGAGCGGTCACGGCAATGAAGACGAGCAGGAGCGCTCCGGCAATGCTCGACCGACGATTGCTCATCATCCGCCTCCCTACTGTTTTACGACACCGATGTAGTCATACTACGCACGAGATTGCTCAAAAGACAGGGATGCTTTCGACTGTTCAGCCGTGCCGAGGTTGAGTTAATCTGACGGTCTCGCACGTGGAGCCAATCGACGTGAACGTAGACAAGAGCAGCGTCTGCCCCCTGGATTGTCCGGACACCTGCAGCCTCGCGGTAACGGTTGCCGGCGACCAAGTGGTCGCCGTGCGCGGTTCGAAGGTCAATCCCATCACCCACGGTGCCGTTTGCGCCAAAGTGGCCAATCACTACCCGGAGTTTGTGCATGGCCCCAATCGGTTGCGCCATCCGCTGAAACGTGTCGGCGAGAAGGGTGCCGCCAACTTCGAGCGAATCTCCTGGGCTGAAGCGCTGGACACCATTCACTCGCGCGTAAGCCAAATCATTGATCGCTACGGTCCGCAAGCGCTGCTGCCGCTCAACTACGCGGGCCCGCACGGAATGCTGGCGGGTGATTCCATGTCGCTGCGTTTCTTTCACAGGATCGGCGCCTCGCTGTTGAGCCGAAGTCCCTTGTGCGGCGGGATCCGCGGCGCCGCCTACGCCGGCACTTTCGGCGCGGTCCCCGGCACGCCGCTGCAGCAAGTCAGTCTCGCGAAACTCATCATCGTCTGGGGCAACAACGCGACGAGCTGTAATCTGCACCTTATGCGGCAGATCAACGCTGCCAAGCGCAACGGCGCCAAACTGGTGGTGATCGATCCACGGCGCGTCAAGGCGGCCGAGCAGGCACACCTCCATTTGCCCGTGCGCCCCGGCACGGATGTGGTGCTCGCCTGGGCCGTCGCGGTGGAACTGGAGCGCATCGGAGGCCTGGATCACGCGTTCATCGAAAAGCACGTGCTGGGGTTTGACGCATATATGGAAGCCGCGCGCGCCTATCCGCCTGCGCGCGCGGCGGGGATTTGCGGCGTCTCGGCGGACGATATCCGAACATTGGCACAGTGGTACCACGATGCGGCACCCGCGGTCATCGCCTGGGGCAACGGCCTCGAGCGCAATCAGAACGGCGGTTCGGGATTGCGGGCCATTGCCGCACTCCCGGCCCTTGCCGGCAAATTCGGCGTTGCCGGTGGCGGGCTCATAGGCGGTGCAAGCCATGCCTTCCCGAAGACGCTCGATAGATTGACTCGTATCGACTTCGTGCCGCCGCAAACGCGCGCCATCAACATCATCGACGTGGGCAAGCTATTGCTCGATGAGAGCCTGGACCCGCCTCTCAAGGCACTGTTCATCTACAACCACAATCCGCTGATTGTTCATCCGGATCAGAACCGCCTGAAGCAGGGACTGGCGCGTGAGGATTTATTCGTCGTGGGCATCGAAGTGGCGATGACGGACAGCATGGCGTACGCGGACGTGATTTTGCCCGCGTGCACGCACTTCGAGCATGCGGATATCTACCCGGCCTACGGCCAGCAATTCCTGCAACGTGCCGAAGCGGTCATTCCACCCGTGGGCGAGAGCCTGCCGAATACCGAGATTTTTCGCCGGCTCGCGGCCAGGTTCGGCTTTTCGGATGCCCCGTTCAGGGAGAGCGACGCTGAGCTCATGGATGATGCGCTGAACCCGGACGATCCACGCATGCAAGGTATTCGCGCGAGCCAGATCCCCCTCGATCGTGCGTTGCGAATGGAATTCTCCGGCGAGGAGCCCGTGCTGTTCCAGAACGTATCTCCCCGAACACCCAGCGGTAAGGTCGAACTGGAATCCACGACTCTCGATGCGCGCTACGGCGCCGCGCTGCCCGCGTACCGACCCGTGGCTTCCCCCTATCCCTTGACGCTCATCACACCGGCCTCCGACAAGCGCATCACTTCTACGTTTGGCGGTCTCGCGGTCAACGACGGTACTCCGGCACTGGAGATGAACCCCGCGGATGCGGCTGAACGCGGCCTGGCCAATGGAAGTTTAGTCAAAGTGTGGAATGACTTGGGTGAGGTGTATCTGCCCCTGCGCATCACGACTGCCGTGCGCTCCGGTGTGGTCAGCTCGGAGAAAGGCGCGTGGCTTCGCACGAGCCGGAACGGGCAGACCGTGTCGGCATTGGCGCCCACGCACAAGGCCGATCTCGCCGAGGGTGCCTGTTACAACGATTCGCGCGTGGACGTGGCCGCGCAGTAACTCACTCGGTTGAGATCTCCCAGTACGGTGCGTACCGCACCGGCCAGTCCAGCCCAGTCGCCCGCCTTTCGCAATCCCTCGCTGAGCTCAAGCTGCACGCCCTCGCCGGAACGGCCTCGATTGCAAATGTTGCAAGGATGTCTACCCGGGAAAGGGTGCCCGTCAATCGAGCAGGAAAATCCGATCTTCGCGAGAGCCTGCGCCACCAACTCCTTCAACCGTTCGTTCAGGCCCCCCAGCAACACGTCGGGCCCGGGTGCCGCATATCCGTGCACGGCAACCACGGTCTCGCAACCGGAGATGAGTTCGAGGGCACGCGGTTCGTCGAACCTATGGCTGGCAAGGTGCAGGCGCTCGAAATTGTCGCCGGTCGTCCGTAGTCCCTCAAAAAGATAAAGGCCGTGATCATCGCCCGCAATGAGGCGCGCGATCTCGGACGTGCGCCCTTCGATCCGCCCGCCGTGCGGCGCAATCACAGCGACCCGGGATCGCGCGCGCGGCATGACGTGCACCGCGTAGTCGACGCCTTCTGTGTAGCACTGCGCAAGCTCGCCGTAGCAGCGAAAGTCGTTAAGGGAAGCCCGTTTCGTCACCGCCATAGTCTACCGCCCCGCCGCCGAAGGAGCAGGGATTGTTGAGCGTAGGTTCCCCGTCAGCTCAATCGATAGTCCGGCTGCTCACGGACATACGGCGACGCCGAATCGTCGCACAGCACGGGTCACACCTCGATCTGTCACAGATTGCCAACATGGATGTAGACGGCAATGCGCGATCAATCGCGAATCGCTTTCGCCAACTCGCGGTATCATGAATCGAACTGAGTGAGTATCGGCGGAAGCAGCGCAATCGCCTGCTGAGCCGTGGTATCGGAGTAAATATCTGAGGGCACTGACATGCACCATTCACGCCTCTGCGCCGTACTGATCGACTGCCGGACCTCCGATTTGGACGGGGCCGCCCGCTTCTGGGGCGAGGCGCTGGGTCGCTCCGTGGATTCCAATCATGCGGGCAGCCGCGGCAATTACCTCATGCTGGAGACCCCGCCCGACGAGCCCATCGTGCAAATCCAGCGCGTGAATCACGAGAGTCGGGTCCACATAGACATCGAGTCCGACGACATCGCCGCCGAAGTGGCGCGGTTGACAAAGCTGGGCGCCAAGGTGGTGGATCGCCTCGAGCGATGGGTGGTGATGGAGGCGCCGACCGGTCAACGCTTCTGCGTCGTAAGGGTACAGCGTCCCGGTTTCCCAAAGAACGCCAACCGATGGGACTAGCCTACTTCGCCCCGCTGCGCGCTTTCTGAGCGCAGCTTCAAGGCGGAGCAATCGTCCAAGCCTGCACGCTAAAACATGGATCGAGCGCGCCGACTCCTCGGCGACCGACGGCGGCGGCTGAACGGAAGGTACGGTGGCTTCTGATCATTTCAGCGGATCAGTCGGCCAATGAGCGCGGCGATTTTGCGCCAGGTTTCGCCCGCGACGATGAACTCGCAGTCCTCGACCTCGTTCGCCTTTAAATCCAGGTTTGCCGGAGTTCCATTCACGATTATCGTGATTCTGGCGGTGCCGGGAGGAGTTTCGATGCCACCGGATTTAATTTGGATCGATTGGGCTGTAATACCAGCGCGATCTAGTTCTTCCCGAACGTGACCGGCGATTTTGAGCCTGCCCAACTCGAATGAAGTGAGTGCCATTGGGGTCTGATCTGCGCCTGCGGACCGTTACATCGCATTTTGATCTCGACGCGGTATTTGCACCATAAATCCGCGAATATTCGCTCCCGCGTGTGCGTCATTTGCTTCTGCGCACCCCTGCTGCCGGCTCTCGTCAATTATGAAGCTAACCTTTGTAGTTATCCTTCTTATTTGTTAGATTGCGAACATGAATGAGCAACAGGGCAATCCCGACGCCGCGCGCGCGTTGGCGCTGGCTGGGGAGCTTCGTGTTCTGATCGGCAAACTGAAGCGACGACTACGTGAACAGACACACATGGGAGATCTCACCTGGTCTCAGATGTCAGTGCTCGGCCGTTTGGAGCGCGAGGGTCCCGCGACAGTGACGACTCTCGCACGTGCCGAGGGTGTGCGCCCGCAATCGATGGGTGCCACGGTTTCCGTACTAGAGGAAGCCGGGCTCGTGAGCGGCGCGCCGGACCCAAGCGACGGGCGGCAAACCATTTTGTTTCTCACTGCTGCCTGCCGGCAATGGGTCAAGGCTGGCCGGGCCGCACGAGAGGACTGGTTGTTCCGCGCCATACGAGCAAAACTTGCGCCGGTTGAGCAGGAAGAACTCGCGAGCGCCGTCAAACTGCTTGAACGCCTGGTCGACTCGTGACCAAAACTTCTCATCCGACACCTCGGGAGCAGCACTCACTGATCTCCTCGAGAAAAAGAGGGCTTGATCATGGAATTGAATCACTACATATCCTACTTTCTTGGCGGTGCCGTTCTTACCAACGCCGTTCCGCATTTTGTGAGCGGCGTGATGGGGCGCCCTTTTCAAAGCCCATTTGCGAACCAGCCTGGCCAAGGCTTTTCTTCCTCGACGGTCAATGTGCTTTGGGGCTTTCTCAACTTGACCATTGGCTATGTTCTCCTATGCCGTGTCGGAGCCTTTGATTTGCGTTCCAGCGCTCATATTGTCGCTTTGGGGCTGGGCGTTCTTCTCGCCGGCACAGTGATGGCGCGCAGGTTCGGACGGTTCAACGGCGGCAATTCTCCCGGCGCCTCGTGACCGATCGTTACCCGGCGAAATACCGTCGCTTTCGCGCGCACATTGCTCGGCGCTCTGACTCGGCTTCGCACTAGAGCCCGACGATCAGATATTCGCGAACTTGCGCTCGCTCAACGCGGCGATGGGTGCCGAAATGATAGCGATGAGGTCTTTCGAAAGCGCTGACACTGGATTTGTAGCGCCGCAAAAGATCCTCGAGAACTTCCCGGTCCGGATAGCCGTTCGAACTGTAGGACAACACGATCTTGCTGCGGCGATACAGTCGGAACAATCGGTCGAAGGCATCGATGGCCGTTTTACGCGACCCGAAGGGCGTACGAGGCTTTTCGATCTTCTTGACCTTCGTGTCCTTCATGATGCGGACACCTCGCCAGTAGCACGACAACCCTTCGAGAAAGTGGTAGCGCTTCATGTAACAGTTATCATCCGATCGCGGCACATAGGGCGGATCCAAGTACACGAGATCCACTCCTTTGGGCCTAAGGCTGAACACATCGGCCCGTTTGACCGCGTGCCGCTTGCCGTTGTCAAAAACCACCTTGTTGAATACCGCGACTTGTTCCGAAAAATGTTCTTCCATGCTCAAGCGAAGATCGCGGCGCCCGTCATCGTAGTGCGACAGATCGCCTGAAATCGTAAACACCCCCCGGGGCTGTTTCTTCAAACATGAGCGGATCAAAGCTGCCTTGGCCAAAGCGCGCTGGTGCGGATGCGCCAGACCGTCGATATTGGCCGAGACCCGATCGAGAAATTGCAGATCCCCGCTCTCATAGAAAACGCCGCCAAACGTTTTCTCGATGAAATGAGGTCCTTTACGGCGCGCCGCCAGCAATTGCTGCAAGGCGCGGTCATCGATGCGATGTTTACTATTGGCGACTGTGGCGCTCGCAAGGACTGAGGGAAAATTCAGGAAGTCGGACGCGATCACCCGCTTGCCCATCGCCTTGAGCAGGTACGCGACACTGCCGCTCCCCGCAAACGGGTCGGCCGCCGTCCCAAAATCAAGGCCACGCAAAACGCCGTGAATCCACGGCAAAAGACGGTGTTTGGATCCCATGTAGCGCAGCTCAGGGTACTCGAGCGCCTGCTCGGGAAGCGGGACCTTCTCGAACACCTCGCGACTATAGTCGAGTTCTACTCTTGCTTCGGGAACGGCCATGTACCGTATGCGGAGCCCGTCTCGCCTATGGAGGCGGCGCCGGCGCTGGCCTGGCGCCCCAGGCGGCAGAGCCCAGACCGAATGTCACAAGGGCGAGGAGCGTCAGCGACAGACGTTTCAAAACCCACCTGCGATTGTCATGGGATTGCGTGATTGAGTGTGAGCCGATTGAGCCGCATCCGCAACGGTTGCAGCTCAGGCGCTCACCCTGCGCCCATGTTAAGCGTACTCGTCGATGAGAGACTTGGGAGGACGTGGGGTTGCGGGATCGGAGCTGTTTCCCGCTTGCGGCGCGGGCTTGTCGGGCGGTTGCTTGTCGCCGCGCGGCGGACCCCCTGAACCGTCCCGGGAGGGACGCCTGTCGGCGATGGGGAGAGCCGGGTAAAGGCCGGAGTTGCTCAAGCGGTCAACGTCGCTCATTGCTGGACCCTCTCTCACTCTGTCTTGGGTTGCTCATCAGGCGGCGGCTTCACCGTCTCTTTGACCAATACGGTGGCTTCCAGCGCCGCGGGCGGCACGCGATACAGCAGGCGATTCTCGGCGCTGCTTCCATCGGCTATCTGGACTCCGGGCGAGGCGGTCACCGGCGTTTGATCCGTGGTTCGCGCGGTCACCGGCGCGCCGGGAGCAACTTCCTCCAGCACCAGGACCACGACGCGCCGGTTGGCATTGCGGCCTTCGCTCGTGTCATTCGGCTGGCGCGGATGAAATTCGCCGAAGCCGACGATTTCGAGCCGCAGCGGGTCGATGCCCTGTCTCGTGAATTGATGCACCACACTGGCGGCCCGCGCCGCCGAGAGCTCCCAATTGGACGGGAACGAGGTCGTGCGGATCGGTCTATTGTCGGTATGTCCTTCGACGCGGATTGGGTTGGGAAAGGGCTTCAACACCTCCGCCAGCTTGTCGAGCACGGGTTCGGCGGTCGGCGCGAATTCGCCGGCGCCGCTCGGAAATAGAATGTCGGTGTTGATCTCGATTTCCAGCCACATGTTCTCGCGGCGCACCGTCACCAGCTTGGCATCGATCAGTGCCTGCATGGCGTCCTGAACCTGACGCTGCATGCGAATCAAGGCGCCGGGGAGATCGGCGGATCTCATGCCCTCGGACCTGTTCGGATCCCTCGGCTGGAGATTGCCGTCCGGCGTGGATTTGTCGTCCTTGAGTTTGATGAACACCGTGGGCGTGATGCCCGTCAGCGGTTTGTCGCCGCCCTTGCCGGGCTCCTTTTCGCCGAGGTTGACCGGCCGAATGCTTTTCGGCGCGCCGTGAAAGGCCGCGATCATCGAATCGGACAGAACGCGAAATTTCCCCTCGTTCACCGACGATATGGCGTACATCACCGTGAACAAGGCGAACAGCAGCGTCACGAGGTCGCCGTAGGGAATAGCCCAGGCTTCCGCGTTCACATGCTCTTCGTGCTTCTTCTTGCGGGCCATGACGTCCTATCAGTGGTGGAAATACCCTTGCAGCTTCGATTCGATATTGCGCGGATTCTCGCCCTGAGCGATGGCGATGATGCCCTCGATCACCATGGTCCGAACCTGCGATTGGCCGTGAATCACGGCCTTCAATTTGTTGCCCATGGGCAGGAACAACAGATTGGCGAACGAGATTCCGTAGATGGTGGCAATGAAGGCTGCGGCGATGCCGTGGCCGAGCTTCGACGGGTCATTGAGGTTCTGCATGACCGCCATCAAGCCCATGACCGCGCCGATGATGCCGAGCGTCGGCGAGTAGACGCCCATGGCTTCGAAGACTTTGGCGGCTTGGGTGTCGAAATGCTCCATGGCATCCAGTTCGATTTCCATGCTGGAGCGGATGGCATCCGGCTCGCCGCCGTCGACCAAGGATTGCAGGCCCTTTTTCAAGAACCCGTCCTTTTCGGCTTCCACCGCGGACTCGAGGCCCAACAGCCCCTGCTTGCGCGCAATATTGCTCCACTCGACTATCTTTTCGATCATCGCGGCCGGGTTGTTGACGGGCGGCTTGAATACCCAGGAGACGATCTTCCAGGCACGTATGAAAGTCGCCAGCGGCGTCTGCACCAGAGCAGCGGCGAATGTCCCCACCACCACGATGACGAACGCCGCGCTCCCGACCAGGGCGCCTGCGCTGCTGCCTTTCAAGATCGCCCCACCGATGATGGCGATCAAGCCCAGCACAACACCGATGATGCTCAGGATATCCATGGACTAGTTCGGCTGCAGCCACTCCGCGAGGCGTGCCCGCAAACGCACCAGTGCCTGCCCGTGAATCTGGCAGACGCGCGATTCGGATACTTCGAGCACCTCGCCGATCTCGCGCAAATTCATGTCCTCGTCGTAGTACAAGGAGAGCACCAGCTTTTCACGCTCGGGCAACACATTGATCGCCGAGGCAAGCGCCCCGCGAAATCCGGCGTCTTCGATGTGATCGAATGGGCCCGGCCGCTCGTCGCGGGCGTGATCCGCCGGGCTCGATTCATCCTCGCTCGACCCCATTTGATCGAAACTGAACAGCCGGCAGCTGGCCGCGTCCTGCACCAGCTTGTGATATTCCTCGATGGACACCCCGAGGCCTTCGGCAATGTCGGTGGGGCTCGCATCCTGTCCTTTGGCGTTTTCGATCTTGCGCACCACATCGGCCATTTCGCGCATGTTTCGATGCACCGAGCGGGGAGTCCAGTCGGATTTGCGGACTTCGTCGAGCATGGCGCCGCGGATCCGAATGCCCGCATAGGTCTCGAAATTGGCGCCCTTGGAGGCGGAATAGTGTTTCGCGGCGTCCAGCAAGCCGATCATTCCGGACTGAATGAGGTCGTCGACTTCCACGTTCGGCGGCATTCGGCTGACCAAATGGTAGGCAATACGTTTGACCAAATCGGCATGTTTAAAGACCAATTCTTGTTGCGGCACCTGATCGACGGGAACGTGGTCGTCCGTCGCCGGCTTCGGGCCGCGCTTCTGTGTATTCGAGTACTGTGTGCTTGCTCTCATTGCAATACCGTCGAGGGACCGATCCGGGTCCCTACCATGCGTTCGACAAAGAACTCAAGGTGACCTCGTGCCCCGTCGGGCACAGACCACTTATCGGCCTTCGAAGCCAGATTCTTGAGGGCAATGGACGAAATAGACGCCGGGTATGCATCGACCACGGCGGTTTGGCGTTGCACCGCACGCCTGAGATAGTCGTCAAACGGTACGGAACCCGCGAACTCCAGCGTCACATTGAGAAACCGATCACAGACTCGCTCAATTTTCTGGAAAAGACCGGGTCCCTCGCCCGATCGACGCGTCTGATTCGCCAGGATCTGGAAGCGCTGCACGCCATGGTCGCGGCTCAGCACCTTGATCAGCGCATAGGCATCGGTGATGGACGCGGGCTCGTCGCAGACCACGACGACGACATGATGGGCCGCCTGCGTGAACGTCGTGACGCTGTCGCTCAATCCCGCCGCGGTATCCACCACCAGGACCTCGACCCTGTGATAGAGATCGCTGAACGCACGGATGATTCCGGCGTGCTCCGCCTCCGACAGATTCGCCATCCGCTTCATGCCGGACGCGGCCGGCACGATTTGCAGGCCATGAGGTCCGGTGACGATGGCGTCCTCCAAAGAGCATTCGCCCTTGATCACATGGCCCATGTGAAACCTCGTGTGCAGCCCTAGAATCACGTCGACGTTGGCCAGCCCCAAGTCGGCATCAAGCAACATGACGTCTCGGCCTTGCGCGGCGATCGATACCGCGAGGTTGGCGGACACCGTGGTCTTGCCGACCCCTCCCTTGCCGCCGGTGACGGCAATCACCTTGACCGGCCGCGTGGAGTTGAGTTCGGCCAGTGCTTCGGCGTGTTCAGGCGATAGTCGATGATCACGCATGGGCGCTTGCTCGGACGAAGTTGCGGACAAAATAAGCTTCGTCGCGCGGCGGCGCGGCGGCTTTCAATTTCAGGGCGGCGCGCGCCAGCCAGACACGCTTCTGATGGGCGGCGTGCAGGTCTTCCGGCACCCGCTGCCCGTCGCATACGTACGCGATCTTCAGCTTGTGACGCAGCGTCGTTGAAATCACCGCGCCCAAGCTCGCCGCCTCGTCCACCTTGGTAATGACGCAGGCCTCAGGAGCGACCCGCGCGAATGCCTGCACGATCTCTTCGAGGGCATGGCCTTCTCCCTGCGCGGGGAGCGCCAACAATACGCGTGCGCGGGCCGCACCCAGCTGCAGCGCCGCGAGCTGCTCGGCGAGCCGCACGTCCCGCGGACCCATGCCGGCGGTGTCGATCAGAATCAGCTTCTTCGATTTGAGCCGTTCGAGCACCCGGGCCAATTCCATGCCGCTGTTCGCGGAGTGGATCGGTGCGCCGAGCACCCGCGCGTAGGTCGTGAGCTGATCACGGGCGCCGATTCGATAGCCGTCGGTGCTGACCAACGCCAAATCCCCGCTCCCATGCTGCATGCACCAGCGCGCGGCAAGCTTGGCAATGGTCGTGGTCTTGCCGGCACCCGTCGGACCGACCACCGCGATGATCCCGCCGCTGACGCCGCCGCCGACATCGTTGACCACCGGCAGGTGCTTGACGAGCAGCGCCAGCGGAATGAGCGATTGATCGTC
>Ga0210406_10001238_pt1 | contig 32145 bp, 24 predicted proteins | sample IncBWC30MmetaG_FD_155454 | JGI IMG/M metagenome (GOLD analysis project Ga0210406, IMG submission 155454) | Forest soil microbial communities from Barre Woods Harvard Forest LTER site, Petersham, Massachusetts, United States - Inc-BW-C-30-M | ecosystem: Environmental > Terrestrial > Soil >... | reverse complement strand
GGTGATCTCGGTTTGGCTGCCTTGAAGGATTCGAGTCTTGGCTACCGCGACGTTCGAAAAGCCGCCAGAACATTCGGGAACAGTCTCCTCTCCCGGGCCGTTGAGCGGAGGTAGAAACCCGCCACCGAAATGCGCCACCTCGGTGAAGGTGTGAGGCTCGCCGCCCTGATCAACGACTCGAACGGTGGTTCCTTCCGTGATTTTCAGTGTGTCAGGCTCGAAGTCCCAGTTCGGATCCGGCGTTCCTGCTTGAGCCTCCCCAAACAACTTGAGCAGCGCCGTGGTGGCTCCGAGCGCCACGTTCTTGCAGAAGCCGGGCCCTGGTGCCGGGGGTTTATCGTCATTAAAGGTTTTTGGATCACATTCGTCCAAAGCCACAATCTGTGCGACCGGCGGCGAAGCCCCCTTGTGAGAATTTTCTTGTGCGAGGGCATGCGTCGTGCCTGCTAACATGGAGACTGCCAACAACCACTTCGTGTACTTCATCATTGCGGTATGTCCTTTCCTTTTTTTGTTTTGAGAGTTGCGGGATTCAAAGTTAAGGCTGGGAAATGTCGTCCTGGATCACAATGCATTTTGCTGGATTCGTTCAGCAGAGACGGAGATTGGAACGCCCTTCAGAAGCGAGTCGTAGACAGGTGAGAATGTCGGCCCTAGAGTACTCAGTTCCCGGAACTGTTCGTCGGTTCCCTGCGCTTTGATTCGCAGCTTCAGCCGGATCTGCTGGTAGCCATTTCGAACTGTGGGATCAAGCCCGAGAAAGCCTCGTAGGTCCAGATCACCGTCAAGCGTCGATTCCACCTGTTCGATGGCGATGCCTCGCGCCGCAGCGTGATACACCATCGAGGTAGTCACACAGGACACTAGGGCGTGCAGGAGATGCTCGACGGGATTCGCCCCCTTGTCGCGACCCAAAAGGATGTCCGGTTCGTCCGCGGCGAGATGAAAGACCGTTTTGTGCGAGTTGTCCTGCCCGCAGCCATAGAATGACTTCACTTCGGAGCGCGTCTCGCCGGCGCCGATCCAACGATTAGCGATCTGGAATTTGAAACGACCGAGTTCAGGAGACGCTTTGACGTTGCTCACGGTTTCCTGCAATCGGGTCATGTCTACACCGTTTATTTTTTGAATTGTCTCGAGTTTCATGTGTTTGCGTTTCCTTTACAGAACAATTTGTGCGGCCTTGGTCACCGCGTCTTAATTCCCGACTTTATTTATAGGCAAACGTAGTGCCACAGCGACTGGTAGCAATGGTGAGTGCCATCAACGACTTCGCCAGTTCCTCCAGGGAAACTGCTTACGATTTCCCGTGACTCACGATTTCTCGCGAGAGAAACCTGCGAGTCGGGGACGCAACGATGGCGAAACGCATACAAAAAGCGGCATCAGCGGTTAATCAAGCGCGAAATTCAATTCAAACAGTTGAGAATTGGGGGGAACACTGTGATAGGCAGGACTGCAGGACCTCGATGCAAAGTAACCTGGTTAACCGGAAGCGACCCGAGGCCGACGTGCTGGCTCGACTTGGCAGCTTGCTTTTTCATGAAATCAATCTCAATTGTTGATGTGCAGGTGTTTCCGTGCAGTCCGATCAATAACTATCTTCGTCTTGCACGTTCGCGGGCGAAACATCCGACTCTCCTTTGTGCATCTTCGGGTTTAGCAAAGGCAAAGGAGACGCCAGTGTCGTACTTACCCTAAATGTGCACCGTCAACAATTTCCTTTGCTGTCCACATCAGCGATAGCTAACGAATTCTCGTCGCTTTCTATTTCTCGCGTGATAATTCGCGGACTGAGCGTGGCGGAAGCTTTATCTTTCGGACGCTCGATTTGCAGCGCTTTCATGCGAGACGCGAATGTTGAGGCCGGGACCCCTAAAGCCCGCGCGGCTCCTTGCTCTCCCGCCACTTTCCATCCGGCTCGTTCGAGCGCTTGGACGAGTGTTTCGCGTTCCATTTCACGCAGCTCTCGCTTGGTCCGCAGCTTGCTCCTACCATCGCTTCTGCTCGCACGAATCGACTGCAGGGTATCCAGGGGCAGAATGTTGCGAAGAGAAAGCTCCCGGTCTCGTGCGATGATCACGGCGCGTTCGATCACGTTCTCCAACTCGCGCACGTTTCCGGGCCAGTGGTAGGAGCGTAAGCGTCTCAAGCAATCCGCTGTCAGCTCAAGCCGCCGTTTACCGATCCGCGTGCAGTATCGGTCAATAAAAAGATGGGCCAGGAATTCAACGTCGGTGCTACGGTCACGAAGCGGTGGCACCGCGATTGGGAACACACTCAGCCGGTAGAAAAGATCTTCACGAAAACGCCCAGCCGCCACTTCGGCTGATAAATCGCGATTGGTTGCGGCGATCACACGTACATCCACTTTACGCGTCTGAGAGCTGCCGACGGGTTCGTACTCGCGTTCTTGCAGAACGCGCAGGAGCTTCGGTTGCAATTCGAGAGGGAGCTCTCCTACTTCATCGAGGAAGATGATTCCCCCTTGTGCCAGCTCGAACCTACCCGCTCGGCGACTGGCGGCGCCGGTAAACGCGCCCTTCTCATGCCCAAAGAACTCGCTCTCGCACAGCGACGCGGGTATTGCCGCGCAATTGACGCGAATGAATGGTTTCGAGGCCCGCTGACTGCCTTTGTGGATCGCGCGGGCAACAAGTTCCTTCCCCGTGCCTGTTTCACCGGTTATTAATACCGTGGCGGGCGTGGCTGCAACCTGACGGACGGCGGATACAACTTCGCGGATGGCAGGGCTTTCGCCGATGATCTCGCCGAACGGCTGATATTCCTCAATCTCGCTCTGTAAATACGCGGTTTCCTCTTCTAGTTTACGCAGGCGGTTCTCTGCAACCAGTTGCTCTTGCACATTCCGCAGGATGACGCTATAGCGGGGGTCACCCTCGAACTCGAAGCGAGAGACACTTCCTTCAGCAGGAAAGCTCGATCCATCCGACCGAACTGCATTTAACCCACCAGGAACCCACGCAGAATCTTCCACCGAGGTATTCAATTGCTGGGCAAGGTTGGACAGCTTCTGGGTGCTCTGCGGAGTGAGAAGCGTTGTCAGACTGAGATTCACCAGCGCCTCGCTTGGAATGGCAAAGAGCGTTGCCGCCGAGGCATTGGCTCTCAGAATCCGAAATCGGTGATCCAGTTCGAAGATGGCGTCCATTGCGCTCTCGAACAGCCGGGAGAATCGTTGCTCGCTGTCGCGAACGGCGGACTCAGCCTGTATGCGGTTAAGCTCGGCAGCCGCTCGCGCCGCGAAAATCCGAAATACTGACTCAACGTCGGCTATGAGGTGAAGAGGCTTGGTGTCTAGCGCAGAGAGATGCCCGAGAACTGTGCCATCTGCCCTGAGCAACGGGACACCGGCATAACTCACGGCGCTCAACTTCACGAGGTCCGGGTCGTCGGGGAACAACTCGATGACGCGATCCGGATAGTGGATGAGGCACGACTTTTCGATGACCTGCTCGCAAGGTGTTCCCCGGACCGCGTATTCGTAATCTTCAACATAATGGTCACTCAGCCAGAATGCGATTGACTTTAGAACCTTTCGCTCGGGTATATACTCCGTCGCCCAGACTCCAGCGACATCCATCGCCATAGCGGCGGAACGCACCAGAGTGTGGAAGAACTCCTGACCCGTCTGGGAAGACGTACCTTCCACCAGGTGTTGGATGAGTGTTTCGCGGTTAGCCGATGCGGTCGATACACTCAGCGAAGAAGTCGAGGCGCGCAATTCCTGCACTATCATCGTATCGGGCCTTTCTGAGACGGAGGCGTGGTCATTGCAAAGCCAGTGGGGCGGAACAAAATGCGCGGACTTGAATCATACCTGAATACTCAGCGAGTCCGCGCTTGCCTTGGAGTCGTCCCGTATAGTCTTCGCCAAGCACGGCGCAATTGCCGCGTCGAACCAAAGCCCGCACGTTCGGCCACTTGCTCAACATCCAACCGTGTCTGGCTGATCAGTTCATGTGCCAGAGTAGCGCGAAGTCGGTTTCTGTAATCGGTAATGCTCATACCCGCGTATTCATGGAACAATCGGGAGAGATGGCGATTGCTGGCGCCGGCGACTCGCGCAAGCTCGCTTAAATTCCAGTCTTGTGCGGGATTGTGGCTAATGGCGTCCTGCACCCGGTGCACGGCCGGGTGAATGTGGTTACGGCCCGCTAACCAGGGCGATAACTGTGGATCAGCACCACTGCGCCGGAGATAGACGACGAGGTAGCGCGCGATGGCTGCGGCGCAAGATTCGTCTGTGAGTTGACCGACAATATGAAGCATCAGGTCGACGCCAGCCATGATTCCAGCACTGGAGTAGCGCTCGCCATCTTGCACATACAGGCGATTTTCGAGAACCTTCGCTTTCGGCGCAATGGCCGCGAGCTTTTCGCAGCATAGGTAGTGCGTCGTGCAGTTATATCCATCCAAGAGTCCGGCCTCTCCGGCCATGAGCGCGCCCGAGCATATCGCTATGAGCTTATGGCCAGGCCGAACTACGGCTCCCAGCCATTCCACAATGGCAGACTCATGCCTTTTGTCTGTCTTTGACGTATCACGATGAGTTCGGTTGCTTGGCATCATTACTTCGTCCACGTCGCCGGCAACAACGATCATTGCCCCGTCAGGCAGTTTCGCTGGCAGCGGGTCGATTGAGGTCACCGGGATGCCGATCGACGTGAGTACCGAACGGGACGCCCCGATATAGCGCACGTCGAAGCGCACATTGTTTTGCTCTCGGTTAGCGCGACGCAGGACTTCGAGTGGCCCTGCGATGTCAAGCAGGGTAAGTCGCGGCGGAAGTACCACGTAGACTTGTATTCGTCTCATGTCTGGCCTCCTCGCTATTGACCCAGATCGCCGGGAACGCGAGTATTCAGTCGACTAGTTCTGCCACGTTCCGAGCCAGGGCCTCTTCCACAGTCACGATCCGAGCGAAGCGATCATCCAAAACGAGTTCGGTCCGCGCTTTAATTTCTTCTGGGCTCCAATGTTTCCCACGGCGATCCGTCATCGGGAAAGTCAACGTGGCTTCGGTTACGTAGTTAACCTCGTAGCCCATGTCGGATGAATGGCGTGTCGTAGTCTCACAGCACTGCTCCGTACGAATCCCCGAAATGATCAGCCGGCGGATGCCGTGCTGCACCAACCAGACATCAAGCCCGCTGCCCACGAGCGCGCTGTGGCTGCGCTTGTAAAACACGACGCCAGGTATAATCGAGATACCGTCGATTGTCTTCACGTGGCCGGATGTGACCGAAAACGCCCCGCTCTCTTCGACATGAAAGATCTGCACGACTGGAATGTCGCGAGCCTTGGCACCATCGATGAGCGCCTGGAGCCGGAGCAGGAACAGTGGCACATCGTGATCGTTCCAATAGGGACGATGTCGAAAAGACTCCTGCGCATCAACGACCAGAAGTGCCGTTCTAACAGTGGACATTTAATGCCTTCGATTCTGCGGCTAGCATTTATGATACTCGCATATGTTTTACCGATTGAAAGACCATAAGCTGTCGAAAATGGGACAGAAAAGGCCATCCCGTTTTTGGGAGGGACGTATGGTCAGATGGAAAGTACATCGCTTATGGAGTGAAAGCGGAGGGCAAAGTCAGCATGGCGCGCAAACCGTCCGACGGGTCGAGCGCCGAAGAGACGTTGCTGACTTAGGGACCAGAGATTGCGCCGTCGCCGGTGATTGACTGGTCGCCGGACGGCCGGTATTTGTCCCACGCCGTTTCAATACCAATCAGGGGCGCAGGGAAAATTGGATTCTGCCTCCGTTTGGCGAGAGCAAACCGTCTTCGCATCCCGCATCTTTGCTTCGAACTGATTGCCAATCTTGATTCAATCTGCGGCGGTCATGGGCAGGGATTAACCGCGGCAACGCTTCAGTCTTAGGCCAGACCATTGACAAATAAGAAGTGACGAGAGAACGAGCCAACATCCGAATTGGCGACGATTCGGGAATCATCAGCTCGGTGGCGACGTTGTTAGCCAGGAAGCTGGTTGTCACTAAGAGCGCGATGAGGATTCTCCCGGGGAGCCAAAAATGGACTTGCAGACTACCCGGAAGGGCGTTACGGAGCGGGTTGAGACTTCGACTTGGCAGCGGCCAACTGCAACTTTACGTAGAGAACACCAGGCGAACCTGTACTTCACTGTCCTTACGTTCACTCAACACTGGCCTTCGAGAACGAACAAATCAACCGGAACCATGTTTCCATGGAAGAAGCCGGGAATTGTGTGATTGCGGCGTGTCGAACGAGTGTCAGTTCCTGGCGGTACTCGGCAATTTCATGCGTTATGAGCACGAGTACCTCATTAGGAGGATCCCGTCATGCGCAGATTGTTCTCGATGCGAGCGTTGTTTCTGGCACTGCTGGTTTTTCTGGTGCCTGCTGTTTCGCGAGCGCAGGTTTCCGTGGGAGTATCCGTGCGCGTGGGACCACCGGCTCTGCCGGTGTACGAGCAGCCGCCTTGTCCGGTGGAGGGCTACTTGTGGACGCCGGGGTATTGGGCGTACGGCCATAAGGGATATTACTGGGTGCCTGGAGTCTGGGTCGAACCGCCACGGGCGGGAGTGCTGTGGACGCCGGGCTATTGGGGTTGGAATGAAGGCGCTTATGTGTTCCACGCCGGGTATTGGGGTCCGCATATCGGCTTCTATGGCGGCGTGAATTACGGATTCGGATACAACGGCGTCGGGTTCGTGGGTGGAGAATGGCACGGTGGACGCTTCGCGTACAACACCGCGGTAGTGAACGTCAACACCACTGTAATTCATAATACCTACATCAACAAAACTGTGATCGTAAACAACAGGACGGTAAACCGGACCAGCTTCAACGGAGGCCCAGGCGGAATCGCCGCGCGGCCGACGCGTGGAGAAATGTCAGCCAGCCACGAGTCGCGTATTCGACCGACGACAGTGCAGACTTCTCACGAGCATCTGGCGAGCACAAATCGTGGGAATTTCGCGTCCGAGAATCATGGTAAGCCGACGACGGCGGCAATGAGCCGGGTCAACACACGCGAAGGAAACCAACAAGCGCGCATCGCGAACGGGGTGAAGTCGGGGCAGTTGACTCCTCATGAGGCCGGGCACCTCGAAAACCGAGAAGCGAACATCAGCCACGAAGTGCACAATGATCGTGCAGCCAACGGGAGCAAGCTCACGCAGCAGGAGCGCGCGCAGGTCAATCAGCAGCAGAACAAAACGAGCAAACAGATTTACGACGACAAGCACAACAGCCGGACCGATCACGCGGTGCAGCAACACAACAGCACCGCGAAATCTGACCATGCCCAAGGTGAACATCCACATCACTAACCGGCGGAGCATGCCGAACAAGAAGCGGCTTTTCCTTGTAACCTAGTGGCGGGGTTTTTCCACCCCGCAGCGGGCCTCGGCAAGGTGGTCGAGCACCCCGTCGCGTCCCTGCTCCGAAAGAACGCGCATGCGTTCTGCTGAAGGATGTATTTGATTACTCGCTTGAGGAGATCGCGGAACTGGTTGATACCACTGTCGGAGGCGTCAAGGCAGCGCTCAACCGCGGCCGGACGAAATTGACCGTCACCTGTTGCGTCGCAGTCAGCTTGAAGCGCCAGTCCAGAGTGGGTACGAACTATCCAGCTTTATGTTGGTCGATTTAATCGACACGACTGGGACGGAGTGCGCGAATTGATTAGCGCCGACGCCCGGCTGGGTGTTGCCGATAGGTTCGCCGGGAAGTTGCGGACGCGCCTTATTTCTCCAATTACAACCGCTGGCCCTCGAAATTGGCCGCGGGTGAAGTGGACGGTGAACCGGTGGTGGTCACGCTTCGACGGGGTGCGGACACCTGGACGTCTTACTCAGTCATTCGCGTGAACGTGACCGGCCAGAAGATTGAACGAATAGCAGACTACATTCATTGCCCATGGTGATTCCGGCAGCCGCCCCTCTGTGTCGCTGGCCGGAACGGCCTAATTGCGACTCTAGTTGCGACGAAGCAGGTCTCAAAACCAAACGTCGCACTGATGGCGAGCCAAAAGGAAAGAATATCGAATGATCACTGATTGTGGATCGCGCCAGATCCCCATTATCCTCATTGCAGGCGGGCAGTAATGTGAGGTCAGCGGGCGAGTAGGAGCCGAGGTGAGGCTGTTCAAGAGCCGGTAGTCCAACGCCGCGACTTCCGTGACCACCTCCCAAGGCTGCGCTTTCGGGTTGCACATGGAACCTCCCCGCCGAAGGGTGCAACCGGGCCTTATTGCCCAAGAGCGATCCGGGTGAGTTAAAGTGGTGACATCGTGATCATCAACCTGGCACGGCGTGCACATGACCACAACTGGGAATTGGATCCGATTACGCGGTCTCTGTTGGATACTGATTTTTACAAACTGCTGATGCTGCAGTTCATCTGGAAACAGTTCCCGAAGACACGCGCTTCTTTTTCGTTCATCAATCGTTCCGTTGACGTGCATCTCGCCGATTTGATCGATGCGGATGAGCTTCGGGAACAGTTGGAACAGACAAAGAAGTTGCGATTTCATAAGTCCGAACTGATCTGGCTTGCCGGCAATACGTTCTATGGACGTCGCGGTATCTTTGAACCTACTTTCCTGGAGTGGCTCGAACGCGACTTCCGGCTCTCAGATTATGAGTTGTCCGTTCAAGACGGACAGTTGGCCCTCTCGTTTCACGGCCTGTGGACAGACACGACGATGTGGGAGATTTATGCGCTTTCGGCCATCAGTGAACTGAAGACACGCGCCAGCCTGAAACGCCTCACCGAGCTCGAGCTCGATATTCTCTATGCCCGGGCCAAAACTAAACTCTGGGGAAAGATGGAGCGGTTACGCGGCATCCCAGGATTGAAAGTGAGCGACTTTGGAACGCGGCGACGGCACAGCTTTTTGTGGCAGGAGTACGTCGTAAAAGCTATGGATAACGTGCTTGGCAGCAGCTTTACTGGAACCTCGAATACCTATCTCGCGTATCAACATGACTTGGAAGCGATCGGTACAAATGCGCATGAGTTGCCCATGGCCTTGGCAGCGATGTCCAAGGACGACGAAGAACTGAAAGTGGCGCAATACCGCTTGTTGGAACTCTGGCAGCAGACCTATCAGGGTGAGTTACTCATCCTGCTTCCAGACACCTTTGGCACGAGCCAGTTTCTCCGCAATGCTGCGGATTGGGTGGCGGACTGGACGGGGCAGCGTGCAGACAGCAAAGACCCTTTCCTGGCGGGCGACGAATACATTGCGTGGCTCGAACAGAGAAAGCGCGATCCGCGGCAAAAGCTATTTATTGCTTCCGATTCCCTCGATGTCGACACGATTTTGGGGTTGCATGCCCATTTTTCCGGGACGATTCGCAGCGGCGCTTCTCCTGCCGATTTTAAGGAAGCGAGCGACTTCCTGGATGCAGAAAAATGGATTCCCGAACAGCGCATCCGTTTCAGCGCGGGTTGGGGCACGTTGCTGACCAACGATTTTCGCAACTGCAATCCTCAGGGTGGTGGCGATTTCGATCCCATCAGTCTGGTGTGCAAGCTCAACGATGCCGATGGCAAACCTGCAGTGAAGCTTTCAGACAACTTTGAAAAAGCGCTGGGCCGCCGCGGTGAGATTCAGCGTTATCAGCGGGTGTTTGGTCTTGCCGGCGTTGCCCGTGCGCCGATTGTCACATAGCAACAAAGATGCTTCCGAAATCGGTTTTAAAGAGATCGTAATAGAAAGCACTCCACGGCGTCGTATTTCCTTTAAGCCGACAAGATCGGCATAGGGGCGGGTCACCCGCCGAAGAGAACGGCGCAGCGGGTCGTGGCGAATCGTCGAACACATTGGGCTACGGTTGCACGCGGCGATACTGGCCGCGGTGATAAAGCAGCGGCTCGCCGGGGCTGACGTCCATGCTTTCGACTTCGCCGATAAACAGGGTGTGATCGCCGGCAGGATATTCCGCGGCCACATTGCAGGCGAGATGAGCGAGGGCATCATGGATTAGTGGAATCCCGGAAGAGGTCCAAAGGAATTGAATGCCAAGGGATGTGGTAGCTTCGGGTTCCTGCAGAGGTTTCGCAAAGTGCTCGGAGACCGCTTGCTGGGAGTCTTTCAGGATGTTGACGCCGAAGCGGCCCTGTTCTTTCAGGAAGGATAGCAGGCGGGCATTATGATCAATGCAAACGAGGATGAGGAGTGGATCGAGGGAAACAGAAGCAAACGAATTCGCGGTCATACCATGGACATGGCCGGGCTCGCGTTCAACCGTGATGACGGTGATGCCGGTGGCAAAGTTGCCGACGACGCGCCGAAAATCGGCGGATGTGAGCGCAGTGGTAGACATAGGCTGAATTCTTTGAAGATAACACAAGGGCGGCAAAAAGCGGGAAGCCGGCCAGCGACGCCTGCCACGCGAAAATAGCGCACGCACGAGATAGCAAAAAAGAGAAGCGCTCCGGGATTCAGGAGCGCTTCGCAAGAGTTGAAGTGGAAGATTTCGTCCTCAGCGATGAGGCTTGTCTTCCGTTTTAGGCGGCTTGGACTGTGTCTGTGGTTGCGGCTGCTTTGTAGCCTGAGTGTGCTCAACCTGCTGCTTTTGCTGCAGCTGTTGTTGTTGCTGGTTGTGCTTCTGCTCCATTTGCTGAAGCTGTTGCTGCTGCTTTTGTTGGAGTTGCTGCTCCCTCGCTTCATTTGCCTTCTGTTGTTCGATCTGTTGCTGAATCTTTTGCTGTTGGTTGAATTGTTTCTGCTCGAGTTTCTGGCGTTCCTGATCCTGCTTCTGTTGCAGCTGCTGATTTTGGACTTCGTGCTTCTGCTCAAGCTGGGGATTTACGGTTGGTGAAGCAGCGGTGACGCTTCGTGCAGCCGGCGGACGGTCCTGATTGACCCGCGAATTAGCCGGGGTATTGGACGGAGTGTTGGCGGGCCTACTATTGGGATTGCCTTGTTGCACTGTTCCAGGCTGATTGCTGGGATTCGCCTGTTGCGTGTTTGCGGGCATGTTGGCCGGCCGGTTGTTGTTGGGGTTCACTTGCTGCACGTTCCCCGGCTGAGCGGCGTGAACGTTTTGCTGTTGCTGTGTGTTGACAGCTGGCGGCCGATTGTTGTTGTTCTGCATCTGAGCCGGGCGATTGGCATTATTGGGAACATTATTGTTGACGCGTGGGTTCGCAACGGCGGCTGCCGGGGCCATGCGAACGGGAGCGACGTTGTTGGTGTGCGCACGCTGCATTTCCAACTGGCGCGATTCCGCAATGGAAATGGGACGGCCCTGATTGGCCTGAATCGCTGCTTGACGTTGCGCGAACGGAAGCGGAGCCGGGGGAGGTGCGGTCTTGGCGACGACTTGGCGTGTCTCAAGCACCGCTGGCGGACGCACATTGCTGACTGCACCGCCGCCGAGGACCGCCTGTTTCGGAGGAGTGACAGCCGGCGCAGAAACAACCACCGGAGCGGAAGCGATCTGCCTGCGATCGACGGCCACCAAGTTGGAGTTCACGGGACGCGCTGAAGTAAATGTCTGGCCTGAAGTGGCGGTGACGGCGCCGGGAACGCTTTGGTTTACATAGCGAACGTTGGTGACGTTGGTGTTGTTCACGGTGACATTTTTGTTGACGACGGTGGTGTTGTAGTAGTTGTTGATCACCGTCTGATTCACGGTGGTGTTGGAAATGTTCACATTATTCACGTAGGCCCGGCTGACGTGATAAGACGGCACGTAAACTTCGCGCGGACCCAGCGGGAACCAGCCGACGTTGACGCCAACTCCAACACCGCCGCCGACTGCGACTCCGACGCCAAAGTGCGGACCGCCTACCCAGGCGACGAGCGCAGGAGCGTACACGGGGCGCACATAAGCAACGGCTACGGCGCGCGGCGGGCACGGCACCCATCCCCAAGCACCGCGAACAAAGACCCAGCGGCCATAGTGAAAGGGAGCAAAGCCCCAAGGTTCATCATCCACCCAGGTCCATCCCCATGGAGAAATCCAAACCCAGTGGCCGAAGCGGTAAGGAGCCCAACCCACGACGGTGGTATGCGGGAACCAGACGGTGCCGTATTCCGGTTCGGGACGCCAGCCGCCGTAATCGTCGAGATCTTCATAGCCAATCACATCGTCGGAGACATAGCGACGAGCCGGGGCATGTTCGGCGCGAAGTTCGCGCTCGGTGCACCAGGTATCGAAATCATCCTCGTCGGGTAGCGGCTGGATGTCGGCAGAAAGCGACTCGGTACCGGTAAAATAGCCTTGTTCGCCCGGATGCACCGTATACGCAGAGCCACCGCCAGTAACTTCCCCTTGGCCTTCGCGAACGTTGATGACAGTGGTGTCGCCGGATTCGTTGACGTTGATGCGATAGCTACCGGCGCGCAGTACGGAAAAAGCAAGATTGGGAGTGTCAACCTCGATGGATTCGTCGTCACCGAGGCGGCGAACGCGCAGGTTCAAGGTACCTTCGGTGAGGCGTACCTGCATGATGTGGTCGTCGAGATTCAGGAAAGAAAAACCAGTTTCACCGGAAAGGTACAGAACGGCGGAGCCAGCTTGAAGTTCAGCGCGTGCATTTTTGTCGGCCCACAGCTTATCGCCGATGGTAAGAGGCCGATTGAGCACCGCAGAAACCCAATCATCGGTGCCCGATGGACTGAAGGAAACATCGCCTTTGGAGTAGCTGAGACGGGCAACGCGGCTGGGAGGATCGTCGTCGTCCGCCACAGCGCGATTGGGGGCTAGTAAAAGCGCGGCAAAAATAAGGGCTAGCGAAGGCAGCAGCCAGCGTTGTGCACGTGTACACATGAGTTCTCTTCTCTCCTGGTGAGCAAGGCGTTCCCGATTGAAGTAAAAAGGATTCCCCGAGAACGACCCGATGGAGACAAGTCGCGTCGAGGAGCCGGGACTCTGACGCGGGATCTGGATGACTCCATCAGGAATGAAGTAAACCGTTCAACATCCCTGCTTCACTCTATATGTAACACGGGGGAGCGCTAAGAGTTGTCGGGGGAAAACCCGAGACACGAAAGAAGTACTGTGCAAAGGGGCAAGCAAAAGGCAAGAGAAAAACCCAGGCGGATGGGCAAGCGCCTGGGGACTCCAGGTCAGTACGTTTGCGGTTTAGCGATGCGGATGCCCGCCTCCACCGCCTCCACCACCATGAGGGGCGCTCCCACCACCGCCGCCACGGGGAGCGCCACCGCTGCCCCCACCGCCACTATAGTGCGGAGCGCTGTAACCGCCACCACCGCCGCGCGGCGCACTAGGCGCGGAATAACTGCGCGGCGCACTGGGTGCCGAATAGCTGCGCGGCGCGCTCATGCGCGGGGAGGGAGGACTGTAGGAGCGAGGCGCAGAGTAGTTGCGATTGCCACCGTTGTTCGAGGACGGCCTAGAGCTGCGGTTGCCATTGTATGAAGGCGGAGTAACGTTGCGATTGCCGTTATAAGAAGGCGGCGTGTATGCACGGTTGCCGTTGGAGCTGGCTGGCGGCCGGTTGACGGTGTTGTGCTGTTGCGGCATGCCCGGGTTTGCACCCGTGGCGCCGCCGCGTGCCCACGGCGGACGATTGGCATCACTTGTGTGCGTCGATTGCATCGTGTTCGACGGACGATTGTTGGCGCCAAAGCTCTGCGGTGCGCGGCCAGAATCTGTGGTGTTGCCCTGGGCGTTCCAGGTGCGAGGAGTAGTGCCCTGACGAGCGCCTTGTTGCGTTATCGCAGAAGGCGGTCGATTGGCGGAGAGTTGTCCCTGTCGGGTCGCGTTAGGCGTGGACGAACTATTGAAGCCCGCGCGGTTGGAGTTGACGCCCTGAGGCGTTCCAACCGTTCGCGCGGATCCCATCGCGGATGCGTTTGCAAAGTGCCCCTGCGTGAGTGCGCCGTTATTCATGGTGCGCGCTTGCAGATGGGACGCGCCAGCAGCGGGCGTTGTACGTGCTACCACGCTGCGATTCTGAATGTTGGCCGCGGGCGTCGCGACTCTGCCGTTGACATGCGACGCGCCGAGATAGCTGGCGCGGTTGGGCGAAACGCCGGCGCCATTGGTGACCCGGGCATTGCGCAAGGAAGCTTCATTGACGGCCAAACGATTATTGTGAACGGACTGACCGTTGACGAAACCGTTGCGCGTGGTGGCGGTAACGGCGTGAACGTTGCGCGCATAGGCGTAGTTATTGAAATTGCGATTGTTGATGACGTTGACAATGTAAGTGTTTCGCACGTTGACGTTGTGCCAGTAACCCGGACCGCAGTGATACCACGGGTGAAACGGCTCACCCCAACCTAGCGGGAACCAGCCGATTCCTCCACCGAATCCAAATCCGAAACCGAAACCAAAGCCGCCCACGAACCCGACGAAAGCGGGAGCGTAGAATGGGCGCGCGTAGATCGGTCCAGGGCACCAGCCCCAATAGCTACCGAAATAATTCCAGCGGCCGTAGTGGTAAGGAGCAAATCCCCAAGGAGCGTAGTCGACCCAAGTCCAGCCCCAAGGTCCAACATAATTCCAGTAGCCGTCACTGTAGGGGGACCAGCCAGGCGAGACATTATTGGGCACCCAGACGGAGCCGTAGGTGGGCTCCTCTTTCCAAGTGCCATAGTCATCGAGATCGCTGTAGCCGACGGTGTCGCGGTTTACATATTTGGCGGAAACAGAATCGTCTTCTTTAAGGTCGCGCTGCTGAGCCCACTGGTCGAGGGCATCAGGTGGTGGTGCCGCGCCGAGCTGAACTTGAACGCTGCTATCGGTGCCAGTGGCGTTGGCGGTTTGACCAGCATTTACGGGGTAGCTTTGCCCCGCGGCGGCAACTTCGCCCTGTCCGCGAATTACGGTGATGCTGGTGGAGTCGCCGTTTTCGCTGACATTGATGCGAAACGCGCCGGCTTCACGAACGGTGAACGCAACATTGGGCGTGTCAACTTCATAGACATCGCCCTGGCGCAGTTCGCGAACGCGGAAATTCAGCTGGCCTTCCGCCAAACGCATCTGCGTGATGTTTTCGTCCAGGTTCAGGAAGGAGAGCGCGGTCATGCCACCCAAGTGGATGTTGGCTGCGCCAGCCTGCAATTCCATTCGGGAGTTTTGATCGGTCCAGATTTTGTCGCCAATGGTGACCGGACGATTCAGAGCGGCTGAGCCCCAGTCGCCGGTGCCACCGGGTTGCATGGAAACGGAGCCGTCCAGATAACTGATGCGCGCAACGCGCGAAGGAGGATTCTGCGAGTCGTCTTGCGCCATAGGTGCGGAAGCGCCGGGAGGCGCAGAGATATCGTCCTGTGCTTGAAGCAGCGGAGACAAGAGAAACAAGAATCCGGCGAAACAGAGAAACGAGGCAAGAATGCGTTTGCCGGTAAATGTGGACTTCATAACGGTTTCCCCTGGAGGAGCCCAAGGTTTCGATTTTGGGTTCCAGAAACCTGTCTACCATTATGGACCTTTCAGGTCTCCACGGGGTAGAACCCCGGCGGGGGGGAAAAGTTGCTTTGGGAAAGGGTGGGATCCGGCCGGAAAGTCAGTACCAGTACTAAAGGTAACTTGTCCGCAATCTGTACCTTAGAACAGGCACGGTCGTAAAGATCTTTCCGTAGACTAACGACTTGTAGAGTGACTGTTGCATCTGGGAGAATACATGCACATGAAAAGCATACTTTTGGGGCTCGCCGTCCTTGCAGCCGCAAGCACGGTGAATGCACAGACGCAAACCTGGCGACAGGTGGGACCTTCGGGCGGCACTGTTATTTCTCTCTCTGCCGACCCTAATAACATCAGCAAGCTATATCTGGGAACGGCGGATGGCCACGTGTTTACCTCCAGCGATGAGGGCGACCACTGGCAACTGCTGAGCCGCATCGGGACGGGACAGGATGACGTGATCACACACATCATCGTGGATCCGCGCGATGGCAAGAGGCTGTACGCGAGCACATGGGCACTGTATTCGGGCGGCGGCGGAGTATATCGCAGCGACGACGGCGGACGTTCGTGGAACATCATCGGGCTGGCGCATGAAACCGTGCGCGCACTGGCGCAATCGCCGACGGATCCGAAGCTGCTTCTGGCGGGCGCGTTGTCGGGCGTGTATCGCTCGACCGATGAAGGCGCGAGCTGGCAGAAAATCACTCCGGATAATCACTCGGACCTGACAAGGTTCGACTCCGTGGCATTCGACCCCAAAGACAACAATACGATTTATGCCGGAACGTACCACCTGCCGTGGAAGACGACGAATGGCGGGAAAGATTGGTTTCCGGTGGTGAAGGGCATGATCGATGACTCCGATGTGATGAGCATCATCGTTGATCCCGCGAACTCGGACAACGTGCATGCCACCGCGTGCTCTGGTATCTACCACAGCACGAATGGCGGCACCCAATGGGTGAAGTATCAGGGCATTCCGAGCGTGTTCCGCCGGACGCAACTGATCCGCATGGATCCCACGAACGCCAACATCCTGTATGCCGGAACCACCAGCGGCTTGTGGAAGACGGTAAACGAGAAAGACTTCAAGCGCGTAACTCCGGGCGACTGGATTATCAATGCGCTGATCATCGACCCGAAGAATACACAAAAGCTGATTATCGGAACGGAACGCCAGGGCGTGCAAGTGAGCACCGACGGCGGTGCGACCTTCATCTCGGCCAACACGGGCTTCCAGCACCAGCACATCACGGACGTCGCGATTGACCGCGAACATCCGGATCGCGCGCTGGTGGTGCTGACATTCGACAACGACGCATTCATGGCCACCAAGGACGGCGGAAATTCCTGGACCACGTTGGGCCCTGGACTAAAGCGCACAGAAGTGCGTCACGTGTATGCCTCGCCGAACGGCTGGCTGGCAACACTGACCAACGGCGGCTGGTCGAAGTACGACGAGACGACGAAGAAGTGGACACGCGCAGGGTTGTATGTTGCGGATCCGGTCTCGGCGCCCGCAGTGCAGCCCGCGAGCGCCAAAGGCAAGAAGGGCGCGGCGGCAAAGGCCCCCGCAAAGCCCGTGGTGAAGAAAGCGACGCCGCTACTTTCCGCTTACCTTGTGAACGACATGGCATTCGGCAACGACGCGTGGTATGCAGCGACTGCAGGCGGCGTGCTGATTTCGACGGACAAAGGCGCGACGTGGAAGTCGGCGAGCAAGGATCCGCTGTCACGCAAGCCGGCACAGTCGGTGGAACTCTCCGGTGATGGCAATCAGGTTTGGTCGATAGCCGAGCGCAACCTGCTGTATTCCACAGACAAGGGTCAAACGTGGGATGCCAAGGAACTGTCGTTCGCAGCGGCTGGCAACCTGAAGCTGCACCGCGTGGATGACACTTCCCTATTCATCACGACGAATATGGGATTGTACGGCTCTCGCGACGCGGGACGCACGTGGAACCGCGCTGATGTTCGCGAGCTGTCGTTTCAGTCGGTGGCGGGCACAAACAATGCGTTGGTGGTTTCGCTCCAGAAGCAGGGACTCCTGGCGTCATTCGACAACGGGAAATCCTGGCAACGCATGGACGATCCGCTGTCGCAAGGCTACTTCCCGGTGATTCGCACACGGCGCGACGGTTCGCTGGTGGCGGTATCCGCGACGGAAGGTATGCTGAGCCTGGACCCGAACGCAAAGTCGGCCAGTGGTTCGAATGGCTCATCGATGCGTTAGAACAGAATCAAATTCCCTTCTGTGAATGATGGGCGTCCCGAGGTACTCGGGGCGCCCTTTTTTATTGGGAGTTATTGCGCGGAATGATCGCTGCCGATCTGGTAGCCGACACCACGGATGGTGCGGATGAGTGGGCGATCCGCGCCGGTGTCGATCTTGCGGCGCAGGTAGTTGATATAGACGTCGACAACATTGGTGATGGATTCCGAGTGCATGCGCCAGACCTGTTCAATGATCGCGGAGCGCGTGACGGGGCGCCCGGGATGGCGCACCAGAAACTCCAGCAGGGCGTATTCCTTAGGGCTGAGGTCGATGATGCGTCCGCCACGGCTGACTCGATGAGAAACGCGATCGATCTCCAGGTCCTCAAGAACAAAGACATCGCGCGCGGGGCGAGTGCGGCGGCGCAACACCGCATGGACTCTGGCGATCAGTTCAGAGACGGAGAAGGGCTTGAGAATGATGTCATCCGCCCCCGCATTCAGGCCCGCGACGCGCTCCTCAACAGTAGCGGGAGCGGAAAGAAGAATGAGAGGGACGTCGCGCCAGCGCTGCTGAAGAGTGGCCACAAATTCCAAACCGGAAACACCAGGGAGGCTCAAATCAAAGAGAATCAAATCGAACAAGGAATCTTCCGGAAGATGAGCGAAAGCGTTTCCTGAAGAAATCAATTGCACCACAAAGTGATCTTGCTCGAGGACGTTCTGGAGAAACTGTGCCAGAGACGCATCAGCCTCTGCTACAAGTAGGCGCATAGTCGCTCAGTTAACATATTTCTTTATCGGAAGGGGATACAAGAAGTGTGTCGAAGAGAGGCAGTTGTGTCAAGGAAACCCGTCACAGATCGAAGTTAAGCGATTCAGGGTCGGACGGTTGCTCGGGCGCAGAAGCCGGTTTTGGCGCAGAAACTAAGGAGAAGAGGTGGCTTGGGGTAAACATAACGGTGGTGGTATCGGTAACAACCATATATAGACGATAATCGCGTCCAATTGAGAGACAGGATCACGTTGACGAATTCCGAGCTTATGGAACTGACGCGGCGAGCCGATAGCCGTAGGAATCGGGCGGAAGATGCCCGACGGGCGCGGCTTATCTTGCTTCTGGCCGAAGGCCATACCTGGGATAAAGTGTCCGAACGCATCGACCGCAGCCGCGGTTTTGTGGCCAGCCGGAGCAGACGATTTGCCGAGCAGCGCATCGCCGGACGCTACAGCCGGCATTTGGGGCAAGTCGCCACGGTGCTGACCCCGGAACTGGAAGCACGGATTCTGGAGGCGACCCGGCGCGCGCCGGTGGGTCGAGAAACCCACTAAAGCACGCGCAATACTTTCGTCACGGCACCTTGTCGCTGTACGCCCCGCCTTCAACACCAAGGCTGGTGAGGTGCTCGGCAAAACGGCTGCGCGGCATACCTCGGCCGGATTCGTTGCCTTCTTCACCGACATTGTGATCGATCAGCCCCGCGGCAAAGAGATCCATGTGGTTGCCGACAACCTCTCAGCTCACAAGAGCAGGGCGGTCACGGACTTCCTGGCGGTGTATCCCAAAGTTCACTTGCACTTCACTCCGACCTACTCTTCGTGGCTGAAGCGAGATGGCCATGGGCGGCGGGCAGACCGCGACTACCAAGGCGCGATAAGCGCGTTCACTCGCTTTTCGTTGGCGAATTGCAGGGAGCCCTGGACTACGTGCGCGGAGACCTGGCCGCGCCTAACCTGAGTGACTTTTATACGGTTGGGCGTGCTAATCACACAAACCAGCATGATAGGTTGGCGCGAAAAACTTCAAGACCTGATCGGGATGTTCACACGCATCCGTGCCGCATGGGCGAAAGCGGAGCGGACCATCGGCGCGACCGAACCGACGTAGCGGCTGCGCATCACCAGCGAGGCGTATTCCGGCTTTTCGCAAAACGCACCGGCCGCTGACAATTCAAGCGATTCCCACAGTGGCAGATGGGCGCATGATATGGCAGAGCTTCTGAAAAATGCCCAAGGTACCCTGCGCGGCGAACGTGATTTCACTCCCGAGGACATTGGGCAACTGCGCGAAACCATGGATGCCATGGCGCCGATCGTGGCCCAATCTTTCTGGCTGCGACGCCGCCAGCCGGAACTTGGCGCACCTCTCGACCTCTTCAAATCACACTTGAATGAATTGCAGGCCACGCTGGAACAGAGCCGCGTGCCCCTGCTTGCAGCAGGCAAACCTACGGGCTAGCCAATCACAACTCCACGCCGTTGCGCAGTGGGCCGCCACCTGCCCCGAAACACGCTAGACCAAGGCTCGTCACCAGCACTTAAACGTTTGCTCGCGAAAGGCCGCAACTATCCCCTAGCGAGATTCTTCACTTGCTTGGCAAGTTTTTCTGTCTGCTCGGCGTTCTTTACGAAAGATACCGACAACACGGTATTGGGATCCGACGACTGATATTCCTTCAGCAGCTCGGAAACAAGGCGATAGAGTTGGTCCAGGTCAGTTCTCAAGAGTTCCTTGTCCTTCGCCGACAATACGCGGGGACTGGCATGCCTGGGTTGGCCGGAGAGCGCGCCTGGGTCGCCAGTCGGAGGAGTCGGGCGAGGCGGCGGATATTGCGCTTCCGCGCCCGCAAGGAAGCTGGCTGATGATATAAGGCCCGTGACGCCGACCAACCCCACGAGAAGTTCACGACGGGATTCCAGCATGACGTGCCTCCGATTCACAGGTGGCCACGACCTTACCATGCAGATTCCATTTCAAATATGACAGCTTTCCGCTCCGCGCTTCTCCAGATACCGCTGATGATACTCTTCCGCCCGCCAGAACGTTTTTACCGGAGAAATCTCCGTGGCGATTGGATGGCGAAATTTTCCACTGGATTCCAGCGCCTGCTTTGATTTGCGGGCGATCTCTTCCTGATCTCGCGAATGGAAAAAGATAACGGTGCGGTATTGTTTTCCGAAGTCCGGCCCTTGGCGGTTCACCTGGGTTGGATCGTGGATCTTCCAGAACACATCGAGTAGTTGGGAATAGTTGAGCTTCTGCGGATCGAACGTAACTTGCACAACCTCAGCGTGGCCAGTCTCATCGGTGCACACGTCTTTGTAAGTGGGCTTCTCGAGATCGCCGCCCGAGTAACCGACAGCGGCATCGATTACGCCGGCGGTACGGCGGAAAGCGGCTTCTACGCCCCAAAAACAGCCAGCGCCGAATGTGGCAACTTCCGGCATGATGTCCCCCCTCGTGATGGAAAATGCAGACGAATACACACCCGCTTAGATGCCGGAGGGGAATGGTTGGATTCGATCGCGGCTTATGAAGCTTTCTTGTGGACGGTTTTGTCCGCGGCGATATCTTTCAATTTGCTCTGCGCCGCCGCTTTATAGGGACTGTCCACGGAAGCGGCCTCGGTGAAGGCTCGCTTCGCCGCCGGCGTGTTCTTCAGGTTGGCATAAGCAAAACCCAGGCGGTATTGATTCCGGGCGTAGCTGGCGGCATTGGATTTGAGCAATGGCGTGGCCGCGGTCAGATTCTTAGCCGCTGCTGCATTGTCCTTCTTCTCCAGGTTGATCTGGCCGAGCGCGCTGAGAGCTAAGCCCTTCTGCAGGGTGATCTGTTCCTGCCAGTCTTCCTCCGTGATGCCCTCGGGCTTCTTGGCGGTTTCGCAAAGCCCGGCGGCCTTCTTGGCGTATGCCTCGGCCTTGTCGAGTTGCTCGTTTTTCTCGCTATAGTCATCGGCAAGAAGCAGCAACATGCCAATGCTGTTGGGATTCTTGGCCAGCACGCTATCGGCGAGTTCCAGCATCTTTGGCCGGTTCTGGGCCTGCTGGTAGGAAAAAGCCGCCAGCGTCAGGGCTTGTTCGCCGCTGGGAGAGTCGGGATAGTCCTTCGCAAATCGCTGAAGATACTCGGCCTTCTTTGTGGGATCTTTCTGCTGATAAGCGGCACCCAGAAGAGACTGCTCAACATATTGCTGATTTTCCTTCAAAGCCTCGAGCTTTTGCGTGCGCTGCTGTTCCCAGGTATCGGCGGGCGTTCCGGCGGGAGGGGAGGCAGCTTTGTAGCGCTGCACAATGGCGTTGGCCTTCTGTCCATAAGAAAAGACGCGCTCGGCGTCGCCTTTTTCATTGGCGGCGCGCACCATGTTGATGGCATTGCTGTAATTGTCTGGGTCGATGGCGAACAGCTTGTCGCCATACACAAACGCTTTGTCGTACTGCTTGGCGTTGATGTAGTAAAGGACGAATTGCTCGTCGGCAACGATAGCAAAGTCGCCGTCGGGATGTCCCGTGGCAAATTGTTCGATCAACTCGAGCTTTTTATCGGGTTCTGTGGCGTTGTTGATCGCCGTGAGCGCGTGATCTTCTTCCGAGCCAGCCGGAATCATAACGTTCTTGCCAAGTTGTGCCTCGCAGGCGGGAGCGAGGAACGCCAGGAGGAGCAACAGGCCCGCAAATAGTCGGGAGCGGTACATACGTACCTCCTGTTTCAAATTGTCGGAGTGAGACTTTCTCTGTTGTCATCCTAATGCGCGGGAACGATTCGCGCAAACGATTTCGCAGATTTGGTGACGTCGTTTCGTGGCCGCGCACACGGCGTTCATGATTTGACGGCTGGTGAGGTTCCGCGAGAACATGAAGGTTTTGGAGTGGAGGGCTGGATGGATCTGGGGCTGGGTGGCCGCGTGGCCATCGTTGCAGCGGCCAGCAAAGGCTTGGGCCGTGCTGTGGCGGAAGAACTGGCGCGCGAAGGTGCGGCGGTGGCGATCTGCGCGCGGACGGCGGCGGATCTGAAGGCAGCGGCCGAGCGCATCCGCTCCGCTGGCGCCCGCGAAGTGTTCTGGCAAGCGGTCGACGTCGGAGACGCCTCAGCGGTAGCGGCCTTCGCGCAAGCCGTGGAGCAGCGCTTTGGCCACGTGGACATCTGCGTTACCAACACGGGCGGACCGCCGTCTAAATTATTTGAGGCCACCACGCATGCGGACTGGCGAACGTGGACCGACCAATTGCTGATGAGCACGGTCTATTTTGCCGAGCAGGTTTTGCCGCGCATGCAAAAACAGCGATGGGGGCGATTCATCACCATCACGTCGTACTCCGTAAAGCAGCCCGTGGAGGGGCTGTTGCTTTCCAATTCGTTGCGCGCGGCGGTAACCGGCATGGTGCGCACCCTGGCGAATGAATATGCTTGCCACGGGATCACTGTGAATAATGTTTGCCCTGGCTACACCCGTACGGACCGGCTGAATGATCTGGCAGGCATGATGGCCGCGCGGACCGGGTCCACCGTGGAACAAGTTTTTGAGGGATGGAAAAAATTGATTCCTGCAGGCAGGCTGGGCAAACCGGAAGAATTTGCGGCGGTGGTAGCGTTTCTGGCGTCGGAACGCGCAAGCTACGTGAATGGAGTCTCCCTGACGGTGGATGGCGGGACAACGCGAAGCCTTTTGTAGATCGGCGGAATCTCAGTTGAATCCATCCGCGTTTTCAGTGATGAAGGATCAAGTTGGCAGCGCGGATTTGCCAAACAGATTTGTGCAATGCGAGGAGAAAGAGAAGGATGAAAATGCGAATGTCAGATTGGCGTGGTTGGCGCGTAGTGCCGCGCGTGGTACTGGGCAGCTTGCTGATTTTGATCGGCGACGGAGCATTCCTCCGCGCGGATGAGCCCTTTGCCCGGAGCAAGGACTACGACTTGCAACACTCCAAGGTTGCGCTCAAATTCGATTTGCCGCAGCGAAAAGTGATCGGAGATGTTACGCACTCGATCGATCTCTATCGCGACGGCCTGGATAAGGTGTGGTTTGACTCCGTGGGATTGCAGATCCAGAGCGTGACGGTGAACAAAGCCGCGGCGAAGTTTGAGACTACCGAAGGCAAACTGTACGTCTCGCTGCCAAAAGTAGCGAAAGCTGGAGACAAATTCGACATCGAGATCAAGTATGAGGGAAAACCGCAAAAAGGCCTGTACTTCATCCTGCCCGACAAGGACTACCCGAATCGCCCGACCCAGGTGTGGACCCAGGGAGAATCGGAGGACACCCGCTACTACCTGCCGACTTACGACTATCCCAACGACCGCTTGACGACCGAAACGATTTTGACCGTTCCCGCAGAGTGGCTGACGATTTCGAATGGAAAACTGATCGGCGTAACGAATTCCGGCAACGGCATGAAGACCTGGACGTGGCGCGAATCCCAGCCGAGCTCAACGTACCTGTTTACGGTGGTGGCGGGCGAATTCACCGAAGTGAAGGATACCTGGCGGAAGATGCCGGTGACCTACTACGCTCCCAAGGATCGCGCGGACCGGCTGACGGTGAATTACAGCCGTACACCGGCAATGATTGAATTATTCAGCGCAAAACTGGGCGTGGATTATCCGTGGGAGAAATATTCCCAGGCCATGGTGGACGATTTTGTGGCGGGGGGAATGGAAAACTCCAGCGCAACGACCAATACCGCGGAATCGCTGCGGAATCCGCTGCTGGCGGCGGAATACGATACCGGAGAAGACGGGCTGATCTCCCACGAATTGGGGCACCAGTGGTTTGGAGACCTGGTGACGACGAGAGATTGGGGCAACGTCTGGTTGAATGAAGGCTTTGCCACGTTCATGGAGTACCTGTGGACTGAGCACCACTTCGGAAAAGATGCCGCGGATTATGAGCGCTGGCAAAATGCGAAGTTTTGGAACGCGTCGCACAATCTGTATGAAAAACCTATTGTGCGGCACGACTTCGACGATTCCAGCGAATTTGATGGAAACGCCTACGATAAAGGGGCGTGGGCGCTGTACATGCTGCGGAATCAATTGGGGGAGCGGGCGTTTTTCGCAGCTTTGCAACACTATCTGGAAGTCAACCGCGGGAAGAACGTGATGACCTCAGACCTGGTGAGGTCGATCGACGAATCGACGCATACAAGCGTCGACCAATTTTTCGACCAGTGGGTTTATGGTGCCGGCGCGGCAAAATTCGAACTGAGCTACACCTACGATGGCGCCAAGAAGCAGGTGTTGCTGACGGCAAAACAAACGCAAAAGGTGGAAGGACACGTGGGATTGTTTCGCGTGCCTGTGGAAGTGGAAGTCACGAATGAGACCGGCCCGAAGCTTTTTCCGATCGTAGTTTCCAAGGAATCCGAGACGTTTACGTTTCCCTCACAATCGGCGCCAAAAATGGTGCTGTTCGACAAGGGCAACCAGATTCTGAAGTCGGTGGAATTCAAGAAGGACAAGAACGAGTGGTCGTACCAATTGAAGAATGCGAGCGAAGTGGCGGACCGCGCGGACGCGGCGGTAGCGCTGGGAAAGTTGAAGGCTGACGACGAGGTGGCAGCCGCGCTGGGTGATGCGTTACTCACAGACAAGTCTTCCGGCGTGCAACGAGTGGCGGCGGAAGCGCTCGGCACGCTGGGAGGGCCCGCGGCCGCGAAACAACTGCTGGAATCGTTGGGATCCATCAGGGCACCGTGGGTGAGAGCCGCCATCGTGCAAGCGCTTGGCAATTTCAAGGGTGACGCAACGGTCACCGCAAAACTGGAGGCGATTGCACGAGACGATAGCTCTTATCGCGCGCGGGCGGCGGCGCTGCAAGATTTGGGCAAAATGAAATCGCCCGGTGCGTATGAAACGTTGGCTGCGGCGGTAAAGAGCGATTCACCCGACGGAATTACGCGAAACGCGGCACTGCGCGGGCTGGGCTCGCTTGGCGATGATAAAGCGGTTTCCTTGCTGCGCGAATGGGCGATGCCGGGAAAGGACCTGAATTCGCGGCAGGCGGCCATCAGCGCGCTGGCGCACGTGGACAAGAACAACAAAGAAATCACCAACCAGATTGCGGGCTACCTTGCGGAGCAGCACTCGCAGATCCGCTACACGTCGGTGTTTGCGTTGGGCGCGCGCGGCGATGCTTCCGCCATTCCAGCCTTGGAAGCCATGTTGAAGCGCGACGATCTGAGCATTGAGCTTGCGCCCACGATCAAGGAACAAATTGCGCGGCTGAAGAATCCTTCCGCCAAGGCCAATCCGAGCATGTGGCGGGGAGACGATGACGAAGAGGCGCAAGCCGGAGAACACGCAGAAAAGCCGGGGCAGGACCAGCGGCTCACACAGATTGAGCAGCTGGTGAAGGAAATGAACGAACGGCTCAAAACGATTGAGAGCCGGTTACTGCCGCCGGTATCCACGAAATAGAGAGCGGAGAGGTTCAGGCTAGCGGCTCGGCGAGAAAAATGCGCAGGTCGCGCAGATTGTTTCCTGTCGGGCCTGTGATGATGGCGTCGTCAAGCCGGTTGAAAAACGTATAGGCATCGCTCCGGCGGAAAAAATCCGTGGGATCCATTCCGGCGGCTCTGGCGCGAGCAAGGGTCTGGCCATCGGCGATGGCGCCCGCCGCGGGACTGTTTCCATCGATGCCGTCGGTTCCCACACTGAAGACGGTAATGTTTCCACCAGCGATTCTTTGCACGCAAGCAAGAACGAACGCGGAGTTACGCCCACCGATGCCATCTCCCGTGACGGGCGAACTGACCTCCCCGTCGGCGATGATTGCGACACGCTGGCCGCCATTTTCGCGCTGCCAATCGGCCAACTGCACCAGCAGAGAATCGACGGCCTTGTCCAGCGGCCAATCGTCGGTGGAATTATCACAACAGCTGAGGTAGCCGTGTGCTTCGACGGCATGGTGCGCGGCATGGAAAAGATCATCCATCCCTAACAACAATACGAAATGTGCGTTACGGAAGGCCGGGTGGCCAGCCTTGGGCGTTTCCGGCAAGTTCCCGGCATCGAGCCACCGGAGGAATGCTGGGGGAAAGCGTTTGCGCAAGCCGTATTGCTGTAGGTTCTGTGCGACATCGACAATCGTTGTCGGGTCTGGCAACGTCGGACCAGAGGCCAGCGCAGACTCGCTTCCAACGGGTACATCGGTAACTGCGAGAGTGATTTTCTGCGCCGGGCCCGCCGCGACTGCGAGGCGCCCGCCCTTCACCGCAGAGAAATGCTTGCGAACCGTGTTCATCGCGTCGATCGGAGCTCCACAAGTTACGAGCGCACGATAAATCGCTTGCACATCTTCAAGGCTGAGAGTTGCGTCGAGAGGCAGCTCCAATAACGCGGAGCCGCCACCGGAAACGAGAAAGAGCGTGAGTGTTTCTGCCGTGCAAGGTTGCAGGAGCTCAAGAATGGCTTCGGCGGCGCGCCAACCTTCCGCGTTGGGAAGAGGATGCCCTCCCACAAAGTATTGCAAGCCGGGCCGGGCAACTTCCGGTTTGGTGGGTGCGGAGACGACTCCACACACAGGAAGTCCATCGGGAAGAATGCAGGGGAGGCCGGCAACCATCGAGTGCGCCGCTTTGCCGATGGCCACCACCCGAACTTCGGAGATTTCCGAGAGATCAACCGATGCAGCAGGAAGGATCAGGCGCTTCCCTTCTAGAAAGAGCTTGCGTTCCATCGTGCCCGGTATATCGATGGAGGCACCCGTTTGCCGGAAGATTTCGCGGGCAATGTTTTTCCTGTCCGGCATGATTCGACCACCAGAGCATTCAAGCGCGTTTCAGAATATCGGGATTGAGCATGTTCGTGGGTCGCTGCCCTTTGAATAGCGCGACGACATTGCTCGCGGCCATGACCGCCATCCTGGTGCGTGTTTCGATGGAAGCGGAAGCGAGGTGCGGCGCGAGCACCACATTGTTGCGCTTCAGGCCCGGATGGATGAACGGCTCGTTCTCATAGACGTCCAGCGCCGCTCCAGCAATCTTATTACCTTCCAGTGCGGCGACCAGCGCAGCTTCGTCTACCACCGGTCCGCGCGAGGTATTGATCAAATACGCGGTGGGCTTCATGCGAAAGAACTTGGGGCCGTCAAACAATCCGCGAGTTTCAGAAAGAAGCGGCACATGTATGCTGATGAAATCAGACTCAGCGAGCAGGGCATTCAAATCGCGATACTCCGCATGGGCGGCCTTCTCCACGTCCTCCGCCACGCGAATGGCATCGGTGTAGATCACTTTCATCTGGAAACCTTGCGCGCGCCGAGCGACGGCGCGCCCGATGCGGCCAAAACCGACAATGCCGAGCGTCTTGCCCCAGACATCCGCTCCACACAATTGATCGAGGTTCCAACCCTTCCAGTTCCCTGAGCGGGCAAGTTGCTCGCCTTCGCCGAGGCGTCGCGCGACGGCCATCAGCAGGGTCCAGGCAAAGTCGGCGGTCGTTTCGTCCAGCACGCCGGGCGTGTTGGTGGCGACCACTCCCCGTTTGGTGCAGGCAGTTACGTCGATGTTGTCAAAGCCCACGGCAACATTTGCGGCGATGCGTAGTTTGAGTGCGTTGCGAAGAAGCTCCTCGTTGACTTTCTCCGTGAGCAGGCAGATGAGGCCTTCCTTGTCTTTTACACGGCGCAACACTTCCTCACGGGGAGGGCGCTCGGGCTGGCTCCAATATTCGACGTCGCATACGGCTTCCAGAATTTCCCGCGCATCTTCGAACAGCCCATGAGTCGCAAAGACCTTAGGTTTTGGCATCAGCCGCCCTCATTATTTTATGGACCTCTACACTAACATAGCTGAACCAAGCAGCGCAGACTGCCATTGCCGCATGCCGCAGGTCTCACTATAGTGAAAAGGTAAGGCCACAACAGAACCCTATGACCGCTTCCCTGCTCCGCGACTTGAACTCCCTCCTGGGACCCGGCAACGTCCTCCACCAGAAGGAAGATTTAGTGCTGTATGAATACGACGGCTCGGTAGAAAAAGGTCGTCCGGATGTGGTGGTGTTCCCACACACAACCGAAGAAGTTTCGCGCATCGTGAAACTCGCCGCCGAGCACCAGGTGCCCATCGTCGGTCGAGGCGCGGGAACGGGTCTGTCGGGAGGCGCACTGGCGCGAGGCGGCGGCGTAATGATCGTATTCGCGCGCATGAACCGCATTCTGGAAATCGATGTGGAGAATCAACGGGCCGTTGTGCAACCGGGCGTGGTGAATCTGGACATCACCCGAGCGGTGGAGAAGGCGGGGTTGTATTTTGCGCCGGACCCTTCCAGCCAAAAGTCCTGCACCATCGGGGGAAACGTGGCGGAAAACGCGGGCGGACCGCACACGCTGGCTTACGGGGTGACCGTCAACCACATTGCGGCGCTGCAATTAGTGCTGCCGGATGGCGAAATTGTACGCGTGGGCAGCAAGCATGGCGATGCATCCGGCTACGACCTTTGCGGATTGTTTGTAGGAAGCGAAGGCACACTTGCCCTGGTCACGGAGATAACCGTGAAACTGGCGCGCAAGCCGGAGGCGGTAAAAACGCTACTGGCGATTTTCGATGCCGTGGACGACGCTTCGCTGACCGTGGTGGATATTACGGCGCGAGGCATAACCCCGGCGGCGTGCGAGATGGTGGATGGCTGGACGCTGCGGGTGATCGAAGATTACGTGCACGCGGGTTTCCCACGAGATAGCGCGGCCGTGCTTCTTCTGGAAGTGGAAGGGCTTCGCGAAGCGACGGAAACGCAAGCGCACGCGATTGTTGAAGTCTGCCGGACGCATTATGCGCGGGAAGTGCGCGTGGCGAAAGATGACCGCGAACGCGAACTATTGTGGAAGGGGCGCAAAAATGCGTTCGGCGCGCTGGGCCGCGTGGCGCCGAGCAACTACGTGCTGGATGGCGTGATCCCGCGCTCGAAGCTACCGCAGGCGCTTCAGCACATTCAGGAGATCGGCAAGAAGTACGGCTTCGCAATCGGAAATATTTTTCATGCGGGCGATGGAAACCTGCACCCCATCGTTTTGTATGACCCGCGTAACGCAAAAGCCTTTGAAAATGCGATTGCCGCGTCGGAAGAAATCATCCGCTACTGCGTGGACTTGGGCGGCGCCCTGACCGGGGAACACGGCGTGGGAATGGAAAAGAACGAGTTGATGACGCTGATGTTCGCCGAAGCGGATTTCGACTTGATGAGGCGCGTGCACGATGCATTCAATCCGGATTCGTCCTTGAATCCGGGTAAGATCTTCCCGCTGAGCAAGGGTTGCGGCGAAATCCGCGTCAAAGCAAAAGACACGATGGGTAACAATCGATAATGCTGACGGCAAATCTCGCGGCGAAATTGCAAAGCCTGCTGGGCGCGACCCGCGTTGCTGCGGAGGAGGACGCTCTGCCTTCTTTTGCGGTAGACGGCATCTCACCTGCTGCAATCATACAGCCCGCGTCAGCCGAAGAAGTGGCGGAAGTCGTGCGCTTTGCTGCTAGCGAAAAGTTGACTATCGTAAGCTGCGGATCGCGCAGCAAGCTAGAGCTGGGCATGCCTCCGGCGCGTTACGACATCGCCCTAGACATGACTGGCTTGTGCGGCATCGCTCACTATGACCCGGGCGACCTGACGCTGAGTGTGGATGCCGGCATGCCACTTCGGCACCTGGAGCAAGCGCTGGCGGAAAAGCAGCAATTTCTGCCGCTGGCGGTGCCGTGTTTTGAAACTTCCACCGTGGGCGGTGCAGTCGCTTCCGGGATTGATTCGGTGCTGCGCCAGCAGTATGGAAGCGCACGCGATTTCCTGATTGGTGCGGAGTTTGTGGATGGCACCGGAAGAATCTGCAAAAGCGGTGGGCGCGTGGTGAAGAATGTTACGGGATACGACCTGCACAAACTGTTGATCGGCTCGCTAGGAACGTTGTGCGCCATCACGCGACTGAACTTCCGCACGTTTCCGCTGGCGCATGCCAGCGCTGGTCAACTTGTGAGTTTTGCGAGCGTAGAGGGCGCGCTTGCGTTCCGGCGAGGACTGGAGGCGGCCGGCCTGCCACTCTCCAACCTCGAAGTGCTCAGCCCCGGGATCGCGGCAATTCTTGTAGCGATTCTGCGCAGTGCCAAAAGCGGCGTTCCGCAGGGGCTGGAGCAGGGCCGGTGGTGCGTCTATGCTGCCTATGAGGGCGATGCTGCGGTAGTGGAGCGGATTTCATGGGAACTGGAAAAGTTCGCGCACGATACAGATGCCACGAATTTCGAACCCCTGGACAAATCCACCGATGAAAGTCTCGGCGGTATGCTGCGCGAGGCCTTCGAATGGCTGCGCTTCGCATCTCCGGCGGTGTTGCTGTTGCGGATCGCGTTGCCGGAGTTCTCCGTCGAGATGAGCGCCAGGCTGTCGGGTATTCTGAAGGCGAATTCCCTGCGCGGCACCATGTTGTTGCGCGCTCGCGGGGTAATTTACTTTTTGGCGCAGGACGACACCGAAGAGGGCGCGGCGCTGGATCGTCTGGCGAAAACAGCAAGGGACGTCATACGCTTGGTCGCGGAAAAACAAGGACACACGACTCAGCTGCATGCGCCGTTAGCGTTGAAATCGCGAGCGAACATGGGGGCAGGAGTTGACGAAGACACCGGCCTGATGCGCTGCGTCAAGCAAGCTTTTGATCCCCAAGGTTTGTTCGCGCCGGGACGATTCTGGGGAGGTCTGTGAGCCTTGCCCATGAAGGATTCCATTCCCGGGGCGGTTCCCATCTACGAAGATTTTGCGCGGTGCATTCGTTGCGGATTGTGCCTGAACAATTGCCCAACCTATCGCCTGTGGCAACTGGAAGCGGATTCGCCGCGCGGCCGGATTCGCCAAATGATCCTGGTCAACGACGGAGAGTTGCCGCTCTCCGCGAGATTCGTTGAGCACATTGATAAATGCCTGGATTGCCGGGCTTGCGAGACAGCGTGCCCCTCGGGCGTGGAGTACGGAAAGCTGGTCGAGTATGCGCGGGCGCGGATTGAGAAAGAGTATCGGCGTCCGTTGTTTATACGTTTGGCGCGCAAATTTTTCATCGAACGCTTGCTGCCGTTTCCGGCTCGCATTGCCATCACCGCGAAACTACTGCGTTTCTATCAACGTTCGCGGCTGCAGCAACTTGTGAGGAAAACGGGCGTTCTGAAGATAGTGGGACTGGCGGATCGCGAAAAGCTGTTGCCGGCGATCGATAAGAGCTTTTTCTTTGAGCAGTTAGGCAAAACATTTCCCGAGCGAGGGCAACGCCGCGCAAGAGTGGCCTTCTTTGCTGGCTGCATCGCAAATGTGACCTTTACAAAACTGAACGAGGCGACAATTCGCGTATTGACGGCTAACGGCTGCGAAGTGCTCGTGCCGGACCAGCAACGTTGTTGTGGAGCGCTCGCGGCACATGCAGGCGTGAGGAATACGGCTCGGGAACTGGCACGAACGAATCTGACGGCATTCGCAGGCGGTCAGTTCGATGCAATTCTGACCAACGCGGCCGGCTGCGGGTCTACGCTGAAAGAATACGATCGCCTGTTTGCCGACAACGAGCCGGAACACGCTAGCGCGGTGGCGTTCCAGCAAAAGGTGCGCGATGTTACCGAGTTTCTTGCGGAATTGGGCCTTACCGCAACGCTTCAGCCGATAACCGCGCGAGTGACCTACCAGGATTCCTGCCACCTGCTGCACGGCCAGAGAATTCGCGAGGCTCCGCGGCAATTGTTGCGCGCAATTCCCGAACTGAAATTCGTCGAATTGCCGTACT
>Ga0210406_10001237_pt1 | contig 32200 bp, 26 predicted proteins | sample IncBWC30MmetaG_FD_155454 | JGI IMG/M metagenome (GOLD analysis project Ga0210406, IMG submission 155454) | Forest soil microbial communities from Barre Woods Harvard Forest LTER site, Petersham, Massachusetts, United States - Inc-BW-C-30-M | ecosystem: Environmental > Terrestrial > Soil >... | reverse complement strand
CCACCGCCGCCGCGCCCACCGCCACCGCCGCGCTGCTCCTGCGGACGAGCTTCGTTGACCACCAGATTGCGTCCACCAAAGTTCTGGCCGTTGAGGGAATTTACGGCGCGATCGGCTTCTTCATCGTTGGAAATTTCGACGAAAGCGAAACCACGAGATTGGCCCGTAAAACGGTCACGAATCAGATTGACTGCCGAGGGGTTAACACCAGATTGCGAGAAAAACTCATGCAACGTATCCTCCGTGGCGGAAAACGGAAGATTCCCAACGTAAAGCTTCTTCACTTACGGACTCCTTTTGCCCGGAACCGAGATGCATGTCGCGGAGCGCGCTGGAAACCCGGGGATCCTTGCGGGCAACCGGAAGTCGGAGCCACTTGGGGACACAAGTCGGGAGCTCCAGCGGTCAGAGGCATCGTCGCGGAAATTGACCCTTTTTGCAATGAGAATCTGCCTTACCCCCCGGGGCCAGCAAGCCTGGCCAGTATAAATACAATGCATGGAAAATAGTGATACGATGCGCGTAATTGCCCGGTGCGGGTGCGGCAGAGGAGAGCGATGCGCGGTACGATGATGGATTTTCCGCTGACGCTGAAAACGATACTGGATCGCGCCGGAAAACAATTCGCAAAAGTTGAGATTGTGTCGCGGCGGCCGGACCGTTCGGTGGTTCGTTCGAACTACCGGGTATTCAGCGAGCGAGCGCGAAGGCTGGCGAGTGCGCTGAGCGGGCTGGGATTGCGGTCCGGCGACCGTGTGGCGTCCATGATGTGGAATCACGCTGGCCATCTGGAAGCTTTTTTTGGCGTGCCGTGCGCCGGGGGGATTCTGCATACGCTGAATTTGCGATTGCATCCGGGCGAGATTGCGAAGATTGCGAAACACGCTGGCGATCGATTTTTGTTGATTGACGATGTGTTGCTGCCGGTGTTTGAAAAATTTCAGGCAGACGTGCCGTTTGAAAAAGTGATTGTGTTCCCGTATGGCTGCGGGGCGGTGGCGGATAGATATTTGGATTATGAAGAATTGCTTGCCGCTGGCGATCCGAACTTTGTTTTTCCGGAAATTGATGAAAACAGCGGCGCGACGATGTGTTTCACATCCGGGACGACGGGATTTTCCAAGGGAGTGATTTATTCGCACCGCGCGCTGGTGCTTCATTCGCTGGCGGAGTGCGCGGCGGACGCGTTCGGCGTCAGCCATCAGGATACGATTCTGCCGATTGCGCCGATGTTTCACGCAAATGCCTGGGGATTGCCCTATTCCTGCACCATGGCGGGCAGCAAACTTTTGTTGAGCGGCCCGAATGTCGAGCCGGAAGGTTTGTTGGACTGGATGGTACAAGAGCGCGTGACGATGGCGACGGGCGTGCCGACGGTGTGGATCGGCGTGCTCGATGCGCTGGAAAAAAATCCCAGGCGTTGGAAATTCGATTGGCCGGTGCGAGTGATCTGTGGAGGCACCGCGCCGCCGCTGGAGTTGATACGAAAGCTGGATGGATTCGGGATTCGCATTTTGCATCTGTGGGGGATGACGGAAACGGCGCCACTGGCGACGGCCGGGCATCTGAAAACGCATATGCGCGATTGGAGTGACGAAGAAAAATATCAGGCGCGCGCGAAACAGGGTTGGCCGGTGCCGTTTATGGAATTAAGAATTACGCGGCCGTCAGAGCCTCGCGGCGGAAAAGATGAGGAAGCTCCGTGGGATGGAGAAACTCCGGGAGAGTTGGAAGTGCGCGGACCATGGGTCGCTTCACACTATTACGAATCGCCGGATCAGGCGCACCGCTGGACGGACGACGGATGGTTCAAGAGCGGCGACGTGGCGACCGTGGATGAAGATGGCGTGGTGAAAATTGTGGATCGCGCGAAGGATTTGGTGAAGTCGGGCGGGGAGTGGATCAGCTCGGTGGATCTGGAAAATGCGCTCATGGGGCATCCGGCGGTGAAGGAGGCGTGCGTTGTTGGAATTCCGCACCCAAAGTGGCAAGAGCGGCCGCTGGCTGCGATCGTTTTGAAAGACGGGAAAAGTGCGACGGGAGAAGAGTTGCGGATTTTTCTTGCGACATTCGTTGCGAAATGGCAATTGCCGGATGCTTTCGTTTTTGTGGAAGCGATTCCGCGCACCAGCGTAGGAAAATTCAAGAAAACTGCGCTGCGGGAACAGTTTGTGAGTTGGAAGTGGGATACGGCTGCGGAATAATTTCAAGTGCGGTAGCTCGCGTTCACGCGGACGTATTCGGCGGTGAAATCGCACGTCCAATAGCGCGCGCGCGATTTTCCGGCGTGTAGATCCACAACAATTGGAACGTGTTCGGCGAGCAGGCGATTCGAAGCAGCGCGCTCGTTGAAAGCGAGCGGCTGGCCTTTGCGCAGTACTTTGATTCCAGCCATGGTGATTTCCACGAGCGACGGATCGAATTTTATGCCGGCGCGACCGGCGGCTGCGAAGATGCGCCCCCAGTTTGGATCGGCGCCTGCGAACGCGGTTTTCACCAGCGGCGACGTGGCGATGGTCTCGGCAATTTTACGCGCGGCGGCTTCAGTTTTCGCGCCGCGCACTTCGATTTCGATGACGCGTTGCGCGCCCTCGCCGTCGCCTACGATTTGGCGCGCGAGCGAACCGCAGACTTCTTCGAGCGCGGCGGAAAACTGACGATGAGCTTTGCTGCCGCTGGAAATTGTGGAAGCTCCGGCCGCGCCGTTGGCGAGAACCAGCAACGTATCATTCGTAGAAGTGTCGCCGTCAACGCTGATGGAATTGAAGGTGCGCGAGACAACGTCGCGCAAAGTGCGCTGCAGAAGCGACGGCGATATGGCGGCATCGGTTATGACAAACGCGAGCGTAGTGGCCATGTTGGGATGAATCATACCCGCGCCCTTCGCGCAGCCGACCAGATGGATCCGTTTGCCGGACATCTTGAAAGTTGCCGACGCGGTCTTTGGACGCGTGTCTGTAGTGCAGATGGCAAGCGACAGTTCGGCGAAAGAGCGCGCGGAGGGCCGGCGATTGCGAGCGAGCGACGGCAGAGCGCGTAGGATTTTTTCAGCGGGAAGCTGCACGCCAATAACGCCAGTCGAGCAGACAAATAATTCCTGCGGAGCGAGCAACATTCTGCGAGCGGCTTCTTCATTGGTGCGTTGCGCAACCAGTTCACCTCGTGCGCCGGTTGCACAGTTGGCATTTCCGGCGTTGACGACCACGGCGCGCATTCTGCCCTTTGATTCACGGAGATTCTTTTTCGAAAGGGTCACCGGCGCGGCGACAACGAGGTTCTGCGTGAAGACTGCCGCGGCCGAAGCTGGAACGTCGCTAGAGACTAGCGCGAGATCGAGCGCGCCAGTTTTCTTGAGGCCACAAGCCGTAGCGGCGAAGCGAAACCCTTTCGGAAGCGCGGATTCTGAGGGCGGCTGGTTCATTTCGCGGGCGCTTCTTTGAATATGCGGCTCTCGAGCTCAGCAATAGCCGCGCGTACTGAATTTTCCGCGGTGCCGCCGGGAACTTTTTTGGAGGCCAGAGCGGCTTCGACGCTTAGGCCATCCGAAAAATCGCTGTCGAACGCGGAAGAAATCTTGCGAAGTTCATCCAAGGGCAAGTCGGTCCATATTTTTTGCTGACGTTCCGCTTCTTTCAGAATTTTGCCAACTGCGTCGTGCGCCTGTCGGAAGGGCACGCCTTTGCGAACCAGATAGTCGGCCGCCTCGGTGGCCAGCAATGCGGCGGTCGAAGCAGCGGCGCGCAAGCGGTCGTCGCGATACTTCGTCGTTTCGATCGCGCCGGTTGCAACGGCGAGCATGTCGCCAACCTGATCGTGCGCCGCGAAAAGCGCTTCCTTATCCTCCTGCAAGTCTCGTTGATAGCCGGTGGGGAGACCTTTCAAAGTCGTGAGGAGCCCGACCAGCGCGCCGGTGATGCGGCCGGTCTTGCCGCGGGTCAACTCCCAGCAATCGGGATTTTTCTTTTGCGGCATCAAGCTGCTGCCGGTTGAATATTCATCGGGAAGAATGACGTAGGAAAATTCCTGCGAAGCAAAGAGCACGAAATCTTCCGCAAGCCGCGAAAGGTGAGTCGCGATTCCGGAAAGCGCGAACAGATAATCAAGCGCGAAGTCTCGGTCGCTGACCGCGTCAAGGCTGTTTGCGGTGATTTTGGAGAAGCCGAGATCGCGAGCTACGGCAGTGCGATCGATGGCGAAAGAATTTCCGGCGAGCGCGCCTGAGCCCATGGGGCAAGCGTCAGCGCCGGTGGCGGCGTTTTGCAGGCGCGTGACGTCGCGAGTGAAACCTTCTGCGTGCGCCATCAGAAAATGCGAAAGCAAAATCGGTTGCGCGTGCTGCATGTGCGTCATGCCCGCCATGGGAACGCCGAGTTTGGCTTTAGCTTGCATGAGTAGGGCGTTGATCAACGCAAACAGGCCGCGCTTAACTTCCGATGTAGCGTCGATTACAAAGAGGCGAAAATCTGTGGCGACCAGTTCGTTGCGGCTGCGGCCAGTATGGAGTTTCCAGCCGAGCGGTCCCAGTTCTTCAACGAGGGCTTTTTCGACAAAGTGATGAACGTCTTCGGCATCGGCGCCGAAAGCTTCAACCCAGCCCGGATCCGATTGAGCGCGCCCCGCAATTTTGTCGAGCGCGGCAAGTGTCTGTTTAACGTCGGTTGCGGTGAAAATCCCGATCGGCTCGAGCGCCTTTGCCCAGGCACGATCCACTGCGATTTCGTACGTCAGCAAGCGGCGGTCGAACGCAAAACAGCGTTGGAAGGCGTCGAAGCGCGAGTCGGGCGCGCGTTCGAAGCGGCCGCCCCAGAGCTTGCTGTCTTTGCGTTCAGTCATTGATCGCCGTTTGCACACATCAAAGAGAGATTCCTCGCTTCGCTCGGAAGGACGGTTTTGTTTTTGGTCATTTCGGCGTCAGGAGTTGCCGCCTTCGGCCTTGGCTTTGGGGCGGACACTAACAGGGAGTGCGAAGAGATTGATAAAGCCTTCGGCATCCTTGGGGTTGTAGCGGCCCATGGTGAAGCTGGCCAGATCGGCGCGATAGAGAGAGAAAGGCGACTTGCGGCTGGTGATGTTGAGCGTGCCCTTCCAGAGTTTCAGGCCGACGGTGCCGGTGACGCGCTGTTGCGAAACGTTGAAAAAGCCGTCGAGCGCCTGGCGCTGCGTGGAGAACCACACGCCGTTGTATACAAGTTCCGCATAACGAACTGCGAGCGTCTGCTGCAAGTGCGCGGTTTCGCGATCGATGGTGAGGCGTTCGAGTTCGCGATGCGCGGTGACCAGCAGCGTACCTCCGGGAGTTTCGTACGCGCCGCGCGACTTCATTCCGACCAGGCGATTTTCGACGAGATCCGTGCGGCCAACGCCGTGTCGCGCGGCAATTTCATTCAGCAAGTTGAGCAATTCGATCGGACCGAGCTTCGCTCCGTTGACGGAAACCGGAGTGCCGGCTTCGAAGCCAATTTCCACTTCTTCGGCTTTATCCGGAGCTTTTTCCGGCGAGACGGTCCACTGCCACATGGCTTCGCTCGGAGCGTTAGCGGGATCTTCGAGTTCCGCGCCTTCGTGGCTAAGGTGCCAGATATTGCGGTCGCGGCTGTAAATATTTTTCTTGCTCTGCTCGATGGGGATGTTGTGCTTTTCGGCGTAGGCGATGGCGCCTTCGCGCGAATCGATATCCCATTCGCGCCAGGGCGCGATGATTTGTAGATTCGGCGCTATCGCTTTGTAGGCCAGTTCGAACCGAACCTGATCGTTGCCTTTGCCAGTGCAGCCGTGGGAGAGGCCATCCGCGCCAAGTTGCAGCGCGAGTTCGGCTTGACGTTTGCCAAGAACAGGCCGGGCCATCGACGTGCCCAGCAAATAAGTGTGCTCGTAGACCGCGCCAGCGCGCAGTGTGGGCCAAATGTAATCGCGGATAAATTCTTCACGCAAGTCTTCGACGTATGCAGTGGAAGCTCCAGTGGACAGAGCTTTTTTGCGCGCGGCTTCGAGGTCTTCCTGCTGGCCGACGTCGCCGATCATCGCGATTACTTCGCAGCCGTAATTTTCCTTCAGCCACGGAATGATGATGGAAGTATCGAGACCTCCGGAATAGGCAAGGACCACTTTTTTCGGTTTAGGTGCAGACGTTTTCAAGAGCTCCTCTTTCTTTCTGTTCGATGTTTGCGCGCGATGCGGGCAATGGAAAAAGTTATTTCAAGAAGCTGGCGGCAAAAGTTTAGTGAAACAGCGTGCGCAGGATGGCCTTCTGCACGTACATGCGATTTTCCGATTGATCCAGAACCACGGATTGCTGGCCGTCGAGAATTTCCGGCGTCACTTCGTAGCCGCGATGCGCGGGCAGGCAGTGCATGAAAACCGCGCTGCGTTCGGCAAGCGCCATCAGCTTGCGATTGACCTGATAAGGCTTGAAAACTTCGCTGCGTACTTTTTCTTCCGCTTCGAAGCCCATGCTGGTCCAGGAATCAGTGTAGACCGCTTGCGCGTCTTCAACCGCTTCGCGCGGGTCGGTGAACAGTTCGATCTTGGCTTTCGTTTCCTTTGCCACGCGCCGCGAATCGGTCACCACATCGGCATCCGGAGCGTAGTTTGCAGGCGTGGCGATGCGCAGATGCACACCAAGCCGGGCAGCGAGATAAATCAGCGAATGGCTAACGTTGTTGCCATCGCCGACATATGCAAGCTTGAATCCTTTGAGCGAGCCGAATTTTTCTTCCAGAGTGAAATAGTCGGCAAGCGCCTGGCACGGATGAAACCGGTCGGAAAGCGCGTTGACAACGGGAATATCGGTCGTTGCAGCCATTTCGTCCAGGACACGCTGTTCGTACACGCGCGCGACGATGCCGTGCACCCAGCGCTCCAGGTTGCGCGCCACATCCGCGATGGATTCTCGTTCGCCGAGCCGCGCCTGCGTGTGATCGAGAAAAACCACGTGGCCGCCCATGCTCTGGATGCCGACCTCAAAAGTCACGCGCGTGCGCAGCGACGGCTTCTCAAAAATCAGCGCCAGGAATTTGCCGCGCAACGTTTCCGCGTAGCGCGCAGGATTGGACTTAATGTCCGACGCTAGCGCGAGGAGTTCGCGCGAGTGCGCGGGGCTCCATTCGGCTCCGGTAAGGAGATCGTTGGACTGCTGTAGCGAAATTTCCAGTGCTGTAGTTGCCATTTTCACCTCTTGAGAATCGGCTGCGAAGCGGTCAATTTCACCTGCGACCGCGAAGCGGTCGCCGCCGCGGACATGGCCGCCGGCAATGGAGTCTTCGATGAAGAAGATTGCGCTGCCGGGACCACTCGCGGGGTTTCCGAAAGAACTGTTTCGAACAATTGTAGAAATTCGCGCACCTGCGCCTTGCTAATAAGAAACGACGGAAGCAGGCGAATCGTAAAATCGTGCGTGCAATTGACGAGCAGGCCGCGCTTGAGCGCTTCCGCGACGAACGGCCCGCCTTCGCCGGAAAGTTCAACGCCGAACATGCAACCTTCGCCGCGAACCTCCTTGATGAAATCGAATCTGGATTTAAGTTTTTCCAGCCCGGCGCGAATTTCTTGTCCGCGCGCGCGGATATTTTCCAGAAGCTTTTCGTCTTCCACGATTTGCAGAAATTCCAGAGCGATGGCGCAGATCATCGGGCCGCCGCCAAAAGTTGTGCCGTGCAGGCCGGGCGACACGCGCGATGCAACGGCGTTATTTGCGAGTATCGCGCCGAGCGGCAGGCCGGCGGCGAGTGGCTTGGCGATAACGGCGATATCCGGCCTGGAAGAAAATTTCTGATACGCAAAATGCCGGCCGGTTCTCCCGAGGCCGCACTGAATTTCGTCGGCAATCAGCAGAGCGCTGTGCTGGGTAGCGAGAGCGCGTGCTCTTTCCCAGAATTCTTCGCTGACTGCGTAAATTCCTCCCTCCCCTTGAATGGTTTCGAGGACAATCGCGCATACGGTTTCGTCGAATTTCGCTTCGAGGTCGGCGGCATCATTGAACTCGACGAATTCGACTCCCGGAACCAGCGGCTCGAACGGCGCGCGATATTTTCGCGTAGCGGTAACACTGAGAGCGCCGAACGTGCGGCCATGAAAAGAATTCTGCAAGGCGAGAATGCGAGTTTTCGCGCCAGCGTTCGCCGCAGCGCCCGCAATAGGACGCCCGCAGAGACGCGCGAGCTTTAAAGCGCCGTCGATAGCTTCCGTCCCGCTATTGGCGAAGAAAACGCGGTCCAGGCCGGACCATTCCGCCAATTTGCGAGCAAGCGGCCCCTGAAATTCGTTGTGAAAAAGATTGGAAAAATGAATAGCGCGTGCCGATTCACGGCGAATGGTCTTCACGATGCGCGGATGCGCGTGACCCAACGCGTTCACCGCGATGCCGCCAAGAAAATCGAGATATCTTTTGCCGGTCGAATCAAAAACGTATGCGCCGCGCCCGTGGGTGAACACGATCGGCGAACGCTTGTACGTCGGCAACAAAAATCGGTCCGCGTCGCTAAGCGCAGGCAACGGGCCAACAGACTTCTCGGTGGACCGCTTGCGTGAAGCTCCGGAAACCGACGCAGCAACCCGACTTGTGTTTGCCTTGCGCATTATGCGGCCGAATGGGCGGCGGAATGTGCGGAATGAGCCATGCGAACCTCAACAGCGATCGGCTCGCGGAGAATTCGAGTGCCGGGGACTTCATCCGCAAACACCGGCGTGGAAGATTCGGCGGCGTGAACGGCAGCAAGCAGGCCGCCATGAATCGTGCCGCCGACGATGTGCACGCCGCTCACACCACCTTCGAGAGCGCGCTTGGCGGCTTCCAGCTTAAGCACCATTCCGCCGGAAACAATTTTGCGCTGCACCAAATCGCCGATTTCATCGCAGGCGATACCGGAGAGAATTCTGTCGCCGTCAAGAACGCCCTGCACGTCGGTGAGATAAATCAGATGATCGGCTTGCAGATATTCCGCACAAGCCGCAGCCATGTGATCGGCATTGATGTTGTAGAGTTCGCCGTCGGAGCCGAGACCCAGGCAGGCAGCGACAGGAACAGTGCCCGCCTTCCAAAAAGTCTCGAGGAGGTTTGCATTCACTCCCGTCAGATAACCAACGTATCCGAGGCTTCCTTCCACGTCATTGTGAACAAGTGGTTCGGCGAGAAAACATTGCGCGTCCGCGGCGGAAATTCCGACGGCGGGCCGGCCGGCAGCGGAAATCGCCGCAGCGAGTTGTTTGTTAAGGAGTCCCGCGAAAACCATCACCGCAACATCGCGCGTTTCGCGATCGGTCACGCGGAGTCCGGCGACAAATTTGCTTTCGATGCCCAGGCGCTTCAGCGTCGCGGTAAATATGCGTCCGCCGCCATGCACCACCAAAATTTCGTGACCTTGCGCAGCCAGCGATGCAGTTTGTTCGGCCAGCGATTGTACGGTGCCTTTATCTTCCAGCAGGGCCCCGGCGAATTTGATAACCATTTTCATTGCAGTCCTGTTTGCTCCTCAACTCCCAGAAGATGGTTGAAATTCTGCACGGCTTGTCCCGCGGCACCTTTGCCGAGATTATCCAGGCAACTGACAATCACCAGGCGCCGGCCGGTTGAATCAAGCGCGAAACCGATGTCCGCGAAATTGCTATGCGTGACGTGCCGCAACTCCGGCAGAGTGCCGGCTTTCCAGATGCGCACCATCAAGCGTCCGGCATACGTTTTGCGGAAGAGCGCTTCGACGGCTTCCGGTGCTTGCGGCTCACGCAAAGTGACGTAAATCGTCGATAAAATGCCGCGCGCCAGCGGCAGCAAGTGCGTCGAGAAAATGATTTGCGATTCCGGCATTCCGGTGTGTTCGATGATTTCGGGGGTGTGCCGGTGAGAAAAAAGATTGTACGCCTTGAAATTTTCGTCCAGTTCGGCGAATTGCAGATCGCGGCGTAGTTCTTTGCCCGCTCCGGTTGCGCCGGATTTGCAATCGCACACCACGGTTGAGCCGGCAGCGATCCAACCCGCATCCGCAAGCGGACGAACCGCCAGAATCACGCTGGTCGCATAGCAGCCGGGATTCGCCACCAGCTTGGCCTGCGCAATTTGCGCTGCATAAAACTCCGGCAAACCGTAAACGGCTTCGCCCAATCGCGCGGCATGCGGCGACGGCAATTTGTACCAGCGCTCGAACGTCTCAGCTTGTCCGAACCGGAACGCGCCACTCAAATCCACGACGCGAAACCCCGCATCCAGAAGTTGCGGCGCGATTTCCGACGAGACTGCATGCGGTGTAGCAAGAAAAGCCGCACCTGCGCTACTTTCAGCGAGTGCCTTGACGGACCATGTGCGAACCGGCGCCTGCCCCCAACCCCGTAGTTGTGGAAAAAGCTCCGTCAGGCAATGCGCGCCTTGTGTGTCCCGCACATAAAAGGTTAGCGAATGTGTTTCGGGGTGGCGCAATAAAATCTTGGCCAGCTCGAACCCCGTGTAGCCGGAGACACCCACCACCGCAATGTTGTTTAAATCTTTCATTTTATGAAGCGCGGCTGCGCAGCGGCCTGCCGACAAACGACTCGATCTTTTGTTGCAGTGATTCGCGCTGGCGCTTGTTCGGCGTGATGATCAGAACGGTGTCGTCGCCGGCGATAGTGCCGGCAATTTCCGGAAATTTCGCTCCATCCACCGCCGCAGCCAGAGGTTGCGCACCGCTAGGCGGCGTTTTCAGCACCAAAAGATTCTCCGCGGGCCGGATGTCTACCAGAAATTCACTCAGCGCCCGTGCCAGGGGCGCAATCGGAGCTGCTTCTTCCGGAAGCGCCGAAGCGGGGCGGTAGCCTTCCGGCGTTTTCACCAGCTTCAGTTCCTGCAAATCGCGGGAAAGCGTAGCCTGAGTAACGCGCAGCCTTTGCATGTACAGGCGGCGGCGCAACTCTTCCTGATTGGCGATGCGTTCGGATGTAATGAGCCGCAGGATCTGTCCGTGACGGAATGTTTTTGCGTTTCCCATGCTGCCGCTGGCCGTTTCTGCCTCCTGTATAAAAATACATGCAAATGAATAATACTGTCAATGCATTTTTGCAGTTTTCCGAGGCCATGGCCAAAAGTGCAGGCTGACGCCAAGCGCACATTGCCAGCCGCCGCGCTGGCTTTTTCGCCGACGGTGTTGTTACCTTTTCAACTAGACACGACTATGCCCAATCCATGCCAAATTTCAGGCTGCAAGAGTTCAACGCCCGCCGCGTTGGACGAGCAGAAGCTCTGCGTATTGCATTACACGCTTTCACTGGAAGGCCGCTGTTCTGAAATGCGCCGCGAAACCGCGCTGGGCAACGCGCCACACGAGCGGCAACGCGAAATTATGCGGTTCATCACCGAGAGCGGCGAAAAACTGGCGCGCGTAGCCACCAGCGGAATGCCGCTGACCGACGACCTCAAGGCCCGCATCCTCAGCACGTTTCTTACGTTGATGAATCTCCGCGAAAATCTCGATCGCGCCAACATGCGTTCATCTCCAGGACGCACGGGAGCCTTCCGCTAGTTTCGCCGCGCGGACATATTTTGCGATTTCGCTATTTACCGCAAGCGTTTAGGCGCCGACATATCGCGCGTACAGCGATCGGGCGACGGCAGGGTCCGTTGAGCCTTTCAAAATCGCTCGCCCATCCGCGAAAACGGTCAGCTCGTAAGGCGCAATGCCAAATTTAAGCAGAAAGTCGTTTTTCTTGAGCGCAATTCCCGCTGCGGAGAGTTTTTCGCCCAGCGCGGCCAGGTCCAGCGACCGCCGGTGCTCATGGATCTGCACCGAATCGCGGCCACACAGAGTGATATGCGGTTGAGCCTTCCCGTCTAAATAAGAATATTCACGCCGGACACAGGCGCGGCATCGTGGATCGCGCAAAATAGCGATGGACTGCATTTTGCCGCTCCACACATCGCAGGAAAGCAGGCGGCCATGCAGCGCTTCCGCATGTCCAGAAAGAATTTTCAGAGCCTCCGCCGCTTCGAGCGAAGCCACCAGGCTCACAATCGGTCCGATCACGCCGACGGTGTCGCAAGTCTCTTGCAGCAGCGATCCGGCATCGGGAGTGTCCAACAGGCACGCCAGGCATGCAGTAACTCCCATACGAATGGCGAACGTCAAACCGTAGCTGCCGACTGCCGCCGCATAAATCCAAGGCCGGCACGCCTGCACCGCAAAGTCGTTCACTAGGAAACGCGTTTCGAAATTATCAGTGCCATCCAGGATCAGGTCGAATCCATCCAGCAATTTCGCGACGTTTTGCGGAGTCAGGTCGGCCACAACGCCTTCAATAGCTATCTCTGAATTCAATTGCCGGAGCCTGCGTTCGGCGGCCGTGGCTTTCGGCAAAGACTGGCTGGCATCGTTTTCATCAAAAAGGGCCTGGCGTTGCAGGTTGGAATACTCAACGAAGTCCCGGTCAATTACCCGCAACCGTCCCACCCCGGCTCTGGCAAGCAACTGCGCGGTCGAAGCGCCAATCGCGCCGCAACCCACGATCACGGCACTGGATGCAAGGAGCTTGCGTTGCCCTTCTTCGCCCATGCCGGAGAAGAGAATTTGGCGAGAGTATCTTTCAAAAACGGGGTTAATAGGCAGGACGGTTGACCTCTTTGAAGCGAGACATGCGCCTCGTCCCATGATAGCTCCAAAGAAGATCGCTCCAAAGAGCGCCGGACGGGCAACGCCCCTGTGCTACGCTTCGTCAGGGCAATTGGGGAGCATGAGGGCGGATTGCGTGAGAAGGCTTTGCGGGGCAATGCTCGCGGCGTTCCTTTGCGGAGGAGTGCCCGCAAGCCTTTGCTCCCAACAAATAGCTGCGCAAAATGTTGTTTCGGTAAATGAAGCGCCATTGGTGAACAGCGTCCGCGTGATCACCGCCGGCGGTCAAGTTCTGAAAGTGGCGGATGGCGTGATCAGCGTGCAGGTTGGCAAACCGCTCGACCGCGAGCAAGTTGCCGCGAGCCTCAAATCCCTTTACCGCACCGGTGACTACGCCGATATTCGGGCAGTGGCCGAGCCCGCGGAAGGCGGAACGCAGATCGATTTCATCGTCAACGAAAATCTCTTCTTCAATCAAGTGATCATTCTCGGGTTGAAAGCTCCGCCGAGCGAAGCGTCCGCGTTGGCCGCCATGCAGATCACGCTCGGCGACCCGTTTCGCCAGGAAATTCTCGATGAAGCCGTCGAGCGTCTGAAGACCCGCTTGCAGGAAGAGGGCCTGTACCTTGCAAAGGTTGATCCCGAATTGCGGCCGCATCCCGTTGAACATCAGATGGATATCGTGGTGCACATACAGCCGGGCGCGCGTGTCCGCGTCGGCGCGATTCATTTGACCAACAACACCGAATACCCCGACACCGAAATCGCGGCCAGATTCAAACTAAAAGCCGGTAAGGAACTGACCAACGGCAAAATTCAGAGCGGCACCAACCGCATTCGTAAATTCCTGGTTTCAAAAGGCCGTTTGAGCGGCCGCGCCGCGGTGCGCAGAGAAGCCTACGACAGCGCGAAAAATACCGTGGATCTGACGCTGGATGTTTCCGAAGGCGCGCGGGTCAAGATCGAAGCCCTCGGGGCCAAGCTGTCCAGTGGCGACCTGAAAAAACTGGTTCCCATTTTCCAGGAAGGGGCGGTCGATCCTGATCTTCTGGAAGAAGGCAAAAGAAATATCCGTGAGCGGCTGGAGCGAGCCGGCTATTTTGACTCCAGCGTCGAATACACTTCGGCGACGCGCGAAGTGCAGACCAAGAATTGGCACGGCCAGGAATTGGTCATTACCTACAAAATCGACCGCGGAGATCACCACAAATTGATAGGCCTGGAAATCGCGGGCAATCATTATTTCGACAAGGAACTGCTGTTCAGCCGGTTGCAGATTTACAAAGCGGCTTTCGGCTCGCGCGGCCGGTTCAGCCGGCGGCTGATCGAAGCCGACCGGCAATCCATGGAAAATCTTTACCGGGCCAATGGCTTCCCGGCGGCGACGGTCGCGGCGCAGATTCAGGACAATTACCAGCAGAAAACGGGCGATGTTTTCATTCGTTTTGTTATTTCGGAAGACGTGCAAACCCGCGTGGCCGATCTGAGTATCGAAGGGAATCAGGCTTTTGCCAGGGACGAGTTGCTGCGTGTCGTGGCCTCGCTGCCGGGCCAGCCTTATTCGGATTTCAACGTGGCAACCGATCGCGCAAACATTCTGGCGCAATATTTCAACGAAGGATTCCCCGAGGCTGCCTTTGATTCGGAAGTTCAGCCAATCGAGGAACCGGCGGCCGCCGCAAAAGCCATGGTGCCGCAAGAAAAGCTCGAGGATAAAACCAGCGAGACTCGCGCCGAAAAGAAAACCGCTCCCGTTGTCTCCAAAACTGTACGCCTGATTTACCGCATACACGAAGGCCCGCAAATTCACGTCCGGCGGGTTTTGATCACTGGCCTGAACCACACCAGGTTACACGTAGTCAGGCGCGAAATCCGCGTTAAACCGACTGAACCATTGCGCGAGGGGCAGGTGGTTGACTCGCAACGGCGGCTTTACAATCTGGGCATCTTCAATCGTGTTACCATCTCGCCGCAAAATCCCGCCGGAACAGACACCGACAAGGATCTAGTCGTTCTGGTGGAAGAAGCAAAACGCTACACCATCGCATACGGCGGCGGATTTGAAGTGCAGCGCCTGGCCAGCACCACAAATCCAACCGGCGGAGAAATACAAGCGGCGCCACGGGGTATTTTCGAAATCACCAAGCTGAATCTCACCGGTCGGGCTGATTCGCTTTCCCTGAAGGTTCGCGGAAGCACTCTGCAAGGTCGCGCGCTGCTCGGCTACAGCGTCCCCAACACCTTCGGCAATTCGCACCTAAGTCTCCAAGCCACAGCCTACGCCGAGAAAACCCAGAACATTAATACATTCACCGAATCGCGCTACGAAGGCTCGCTGCAAATCACCGATCACCTTTCTTCTCGCACAACCCTGCTCTACCGATACAGCTTCCGCAAAATCATCGTCTCCAATCTCAATATTCCTCCGCAGGAAATTCCCCTATTTCAGCAGCCCACGCTGGTCTCGCAATTCGGCGCTTCGTGGGTCCGCGACACCCGCGACAACCCCGCCGATGCCAGCAAAGGCTGGCTCAATAGTGCCGACTTTAGTATTGCCGGCACCAATTTCGGATCGAGCGCCAGTTTCTTGCGCTTCCTATACCAGAATTCTTCCTATCACCCCATCAAACGGCGTTTCAGTTTCGCGCGCTCCGTTCGAATCGGCGCTCTGGTCCCTTACGGTGATACGATTTCACTCACTTTTCCGGCGCCAACTCAACCACCGTTGCCGCAGCTTATCCCGCTTCCCGAACGATTTTTTGCTGGAGGCGGTACATCGTTGCGTGGCTTCGCGTTAAACCAGGCCGGGCCGCGCGATGCTATCACTGGCTTTCCAGTCGGCGGGCAAGCACTGCTTGTCTTCAATCAGGAATTCCGTTTTCCATTGCATTTGCCTTACGTCGGCACGCGCCTCGGCGGAACTCTGTTTTACGACGGCGGAAATGTGTACAGCAAACTGGACCACGTCACGCTTCGCTGGAGTTCTCCCAAGCCGATCTTCGATCCCGCCAATCCTAAGCAATGCCTTTATAATTGCACTAACGAACTAAGTTATTTTTCGCATACTGTCGGCGTGGGCGTTCGCTACGCAACGCCCGTCGGACCGGTCCGCGTCGATCTCGGCTATCAAGTGAACCGCCCGTTTTTCGTGATTCCCATTCCCTGTCCCAGCGGAACCACCACCACAACCTGCCCCACGGGATCGCTAGGCTTTCAATCCACGCAACTGCCGCGCTTGCAGGTATTCTTCAGTCTGGGGTCTTCGTTCTGATGAAACGTGCGCGCCAATTGCGCTGGACCTGCTGCCTGGCGATTCTCTGTGTCTGTGGTCTGGCGCAAGCAAAGTCGGCGCAACCAAATTCGCGCGCGCAAGAAGTGATTGACCGGATGGTGGCGCGCGTCGAGGACGACATCATTCTGCTGAGCGACATTCGGCTTCTCTCCCGTTACCAGATGTTGGTGGACGGAAAATCCGAAAGCGACGGGCAAATTCTGGATCGCCTGATTGACCAGTGGATCGTACGCAATGAAGCCAACGTAGCGCGCACTCCGAAACCCTCCGAAGCGGAAATTGACCGCGCCGTGCAGCGGCTGCAGCAGAGTTTCAATTCGAAGGACGACTTTGAAGCGAGGCGAAAGCTTTCCGGTCTCAGCGAAGCCGACGTGCGGAGCCTCACCGCCGATCAGCTCTATCTGAATAATTACCTCGATTCCCGTTTTCGTGCTTCAGTCCAAGTGAACGAGCAGGCCATTGAAGCTTTTTACCAGAACGCGCTCCTGCCGCGCGCCAAAGCTCGCGGACAGAGTCCGCCCACGCTCGATGCCGCGCACGATTATATCCAGGAAGCTTTGGTGCAGCAGGGAATCAACGAGCAGGCGGATCGCTGGCTGAACGAAAGCCGCGCACGCATTCACGTGACCAAAATGCTCGGAGAGAATCCATCGTGAGCGAGCAAACCCGACGCCGCAAATGGAGATGGTTGCGCCATGTTGCCTGGGTGCTGGCCGCCAATGCTACGCTCGCGCTGATCGCCGTGTGCGTCTTTTTCGGAAGTGGCGCCGGCAATCCTCTGCTGCGCCGGATCGCGATTCGCCGTATCAATGCCATCACCGGCGGCCGTACCGAGATTCGCAGCGTGTCCATCCAATGGCTCGCGCTGCATGCTTCGGCAAAAGGTCTGGTAATCCATGGCAAAGAACCACTCGGAACCGAGCCGCTCTTCGCCTGCGAGGAAGTGCGCGCCGGATTGCACATCGATTCTTTCTGGGGACGCGAAGTATCGCTCTCCGAACTCATTCTCCGCGAGCCCCATGCGCACATCCGTGTGGAAAAAGATGGAACTACCAATGTTCCCGCACCGCCGCGCGCTTCAGCAAAACCGCAGCGCGAGACACTTTTCGGATTGCGCGTTAAGCATCTGGAACTGCAAAACGGTTGGGTTCTTTATAACGACGTAAAGACTCCGCTCGCTCTTGAAGGAAGTAATCTGCACCTCACGCTCGATGGCGCCGGCAGCAAGGATCATCCGCTCTACGCCGGAAATCTCGACTGGCGAAATATCACCTTCACGGACCAGCGCTTTCTTCCCTTGCCCATCAGCGCTTCGGTTAAATTCACGGTCTGGCGTGATGGCTTCACCATCGAGCAAGGCCAATTTGCGATCGCCACTTCGCGAATCGATTTGCAAGCGGAGATGTCTGATTTCAAGGCGCCGCAATGGAAATATCGCTACCGCGGCTGGGTAAGTCTCGTGGATTTTCGCAAAATATTGCGCGCACCGATGACTCCGACCGGAAGAGTAGATCTGCGCGGCGAAGGCACTTTTACCGGCGGCGAATTAAAAGGAACCGGAACCTATTCCGGTTCTGAGATTGTTTTGAACTACGATATTTTCCGCCAGGGCGGCCTGCGCAGCACGGGTACCTATCGGCTCGACAAAAACGGTGTGGACGTCCGCGATTTCGCGGCCTTCGCGTTTGGCGGCACCGTGAAAGGCCGCGTCACCATGACGCTCCCCGGCCTGGATTTCCGCGCGCAAACTCGCGTGGAAAGTGTTCGCATCGCTCAACTGCTTCCCGCCATCGATCGTCGCGGTTTTCCAATCGATCGCCTGCACTGGGACTCAGTGATGTCCGCGGACACCGTCGAAACCTGGAAAGGCGCCTTCGACCATTTTTCGGTTTCCGGCCAATCCAGTTGGACCGCTCCGGATGAAGCCGCCGCAGGCCACGTTCCGGTTACCGCCGACTGGAAATTTTCCTACCAGCAGGATCCGGAAATTTTCACTCTCGAATCCGCCATATTTGATACGCCCGGCAATCACATTCGCGCCAGTGGCATGATGGGCCATCGCGATTCGATCCTCGATTTGCACATCCAAACTGGCGACCTCGAAGCTTTCAACGACTTCATTCAATCGATCGAAGAGGTGGCTCCCGGCACCCCCGAAGAAATTGCGCCGCATATTCACGGAGCCGCCAGCTGGGACGGCAAAATGACCGGGCCGCTGGGCCAACCGGTCTTCACTGGGCACGTACACGGCGAGCGAATCGTTTACGGCAAAGTGCACTTGGATTTAGTCGAAGGCGAAGTCATCTATTCGCCATCCGAACTTTCCCTCGCGCGCGGCCATCTGCGCTACGGCGCCATGCAAGCCGATCTGGATGGCAGCCTCGATCTCGATAAGTGGAGCTTCCGTCCAGAAAACGAATGGAACGCCGACGCCAACCTCGAGAAGGTGCCGGTGGGCAGTGTGCTCGCGCTGGCCGGCGACTCATATCCAGTGGAAGGCCTGCTCACCGGGCAGTTTCACGGGCACGGCACTCGCGCCGAACCTACATTGACCGGCCTTTTCGATCTGGCGGAAGGAAAAGCGTACGGAGTCGAGTTCAACCGTTTGCGCGGCCGGCTCAGCGTGCAGCACGATCAAGCCAGCATCAGCGACGCTGAGTTGCGCGTCTTCGCGCCCGGCAATGAAGCCGGCCGGGGCGCCGGCATTATCACTGGCTCGCTCGGCTACCAGTTTTCCAGCCAAAATATTTCCGCGGAACTGGTCGGCGCCGCGCTTCCGCTCGATAAAGTCGAAAAAATCCAATCGCAACGTTTTCCGATTGCCGGCCAGCTTACTTTCCGCGTCAAAGCCTCCGGACCTTATAAGGCGCTCGTGGGAGACGGCAGCATCCGCGTCGTGGATTTCCGTGTCGGTCAGGAAATCATTGGCAGCTTCGACGGCGACCTCCACTCCGATGGCCGCGTCGCAAAACTCGAATTGCACTCCGCGATGACCAATGGCGGATTGTCCGGCGGTTACACGCTGGGGTTAAGCGATCCCTACCCGCTCAGCGGCAAAATCAGCATGCAAAACATCGTTCTTGATCCCTTTCTGCTCGCGGCGCTTCACGTGCAGCACGTTACCGGACACGGAATGGCCGATGGCGAAGTCGGCATCGAAGGAAATCTCAAGCATCCGGAAAGTTTGGTGGTAGACGCCAACTTCACGCGTTTGCTGATGAATTACGCCAACGTACAACTGGAAAATTCCGGTCCGGTTCACTTTCGATCATCGAAAGATGAACTCAAGATTGACCCCGCCATCTTCAAAGGTACCGACACCAACATTCAAATTGCCGGAAACATTTTGTTCACCGGACGTCGCACGCTCAACCTCAATCTCAACGGCGCGCTGGACCTGCGCCTTCTAAGCGGCTACGTGCCCGACCTCGATGCGCGCGGGCCGGCTCAAATCAACGCCGCAGTCGAAGGCACTCTCGATCGTCCGCGCGTCACCGGCAAAGTGCATATCGAAAATGCCAGCGCGCGCGCCATCGATTTTCCCACCGGACTCAACCAAATTAACGGCGATCTCATTTTCGATGCTTCGCGATTGTTTTTTGACAACGTCACCGCGCAAGTCGGCGGCGGAACATTAAAGCTGACCGGCAGCGTGTACTACGCCGATCGCCCAGTGCGCTTCGATATTTCTGCCCACACTGACAACGCCCGCATCCGCTACCCCGAAGGCATGAGCTGGCAGGTTGCCGGAAATCTTCGCCTCACCGGAACCCCCGACGGCGGTGTGCTCTCCGGACGAGTGCAAATGGAACGCGTCAATCTGGCTGGCGGCCTGGAAACTGCCGGAGCGCTGTTCGGCGGCGGTCCAGGCGCGGCAGGGCCAGCCACCGGCTCAACTTTCTTGCGCAACCTGGTCTTTGATGTGGAAGCGGTCTCCACTCCCGACGCTCGCATGGAGTGGCCCAACGCCGAACTCGAAGCCGACGCCAACTTACGCATCCGCGGCAGCTGGGAACATCCCATTTTGCTCGGACACATCCACGTACTTTCCGGCGACTTGATGTTCCACGGCAGCAGATATCAAGTGGCGCGCGGCGACTTGAACTTTGCCAATCCGTTTCAGTTGAATCCTGAGGTCAATTTCGAAGCCACCACCACCATCCAACAATACGAAATCACCCTGAATTTCAGCGGCCCCGCAAACAAGCTGTCGCTCTCTTACCGTTCCGATCCCCCCTTGCCTAGCAACGACATCATCACGCTGCTGGCGCTAGGCCAGACCAGCACCGAAGCCGAAGTCCGCAGCGGCGGCACCGGCGCAGGATCAGGCGGCGTAGGCACCGGCGCCTCGGCGCTGCTGTCAGAAGCGATTTCCAGCCAGGTAGGCGGCCGCCTTGAAAAACTTTTTGGAATTACCAGGTTCCGCGTCGATCCAGGCCTCGCCGAAGTTGCCTCTACCGGCTCTGAACAAAACGCCGCTGCCCGCGTCACCGTAGAGCAACAAATCGCGCGAAATCTGACCATTACCTACGTAAGTAACGTCAGTTCAACCCAACAACAAATCATCCAGGTCGAGTACAACGTAAACCGCAACGTCTCAGTAGTCGCCCTACGCGACCAAAACGGCACCTTCGGCATAGACGTAAAAATCAAAAAGCGCTTCGACTGAGGGAAGCGATCAGAATCGGCGGCCAGACGATAAATTGTAAAGACGAATTTGGGTGGCCTATGCGCCGGTATGACACTTGGGGCTTTTGACTCTCTTTTGGCTCTCACCCCAGTCACGCAAACTCCAAAAAACACGTAGGGTGCCCCGCCCTCGCTTGTGAGGGTGGGTCTTGGGGTTGACTTAGGGGAATCCACTACGGCACTGATTTCTACTTACTGCCCGCTTAAGTCCTTTCTCATCTGCAGTTACAAAAAGGGAGAAAGTTACCCATCCGACATTGAGGTGAATTCCAGTGGCCCGCCCGCCTACGGCTGCTGGGCATCGCCTAGGGCTTGTTGCGTACCAGCCGGCTGCGACTGCGGCTGAACCGGGGCGTATGCATTGGGATTTCGGTGGCGGGTATTCAACAATAAACGGACGTTTTCTCCGGCATTTGGGTGATCTTCGCGAAAATGCTGCCAGGCCAGGCGCGCTGCCTGAGCGCTGGCCGTCCGCGTCGCCGCTTGCGCTTCGCGGTTGATCTTGGGCATTTCTGAGGCTACTTTTTGCCCGAGCGGCGATCCATAAAATTCCAGCAAATCCTTGATTTCGTCTTCCGTGAAATGCTTGTCGTAGATTCCCACCAGTTGATTGGTAACGGAGTCTGCATCGAATTTCTTCTGGAATTCCGCAAGATAGGCACTCGTCAGCACTTGTGCGCGGTCATTGTTCGCCGAAGTCTCCAGCGTTTTCTGGCGGTACTGCTCAGTCGCCGAGCTAGCCGCTTCTTGAATCGCATCGCGCGCGCCAATCAGTTCCAGCAGCGAACGAATCTCTTTTTCTTTCACTGGATCGATCGCAGCACCCGTTTGCACGCGGTCCTGCTGCGAAGCTTCCACCGAGGTATTCGACGCTCCCTGAATGGCAACCAGGAACGTTCCTACATAAATGACGATCAACGCGAGTACGGCTTTCATGACTTTCTCCGCAACGGTACCGTCTTGCTTAGCCGTCACGCTTCACATTGTGACCAAAGCACGCACCGGTGGGAATTTGGACTGAAGTACAGTCGTGTTGCAGCGGTGACTGTCCCCGTAACTGTCCCTATGTGCAGGTAGTGCTTTCTTGAAGGTTTGTCGTATTGAAGCCGATGCGTTATTTAAACCGGTTCAGGCGCGCAGTAGTTTGCGCACTGGATGCGCTGAGGTGGTGAGGTTGAGAAGTTCAGGGCTGAATTTGCACCAGGTCCGCGGGCGGTTTCGCGGAACCAGAATCCCAGCGCTGAGGCTGTATCGAGCGGGTTCGCAAGCGATTCACCAGTTTGCCGACGCCGATCGAACCTCTGACGAAATGATCGACTTTCAGCGGCCCTGCGACCTTAATCGTTCTGATCCAGTGCAAGGCGCTGCTGATCGAACATCCGCACTGCGAGCAATCGGGCGCGCCGCCAAAAACGCAAGGCTCCACGCGGCTTTGCAAATCGGCCGAATAATTGGCGGACATCTTGGAAAAAAGACAATCGTCCGGACTGCTGGGAGGATTGATGATGGCTTCAGCCATGCCCTCGGTGATTAATAATTTAGGGTATTGCTTGGCCAGCGAAGGCAGGCTGCGGGCAAGAACTGCGCGATCATTCGGCGTAAGCATTTCCCTACTCTGCTCGCCAATCTGTGGCGTGTATACGCTCACCCAGATGCGATTTACCTCGGCGCGTGCATTCCAGAAAGAAACATATTCTTCCAGGTAGCCGGGGCGTGTCAGCATCGGACGCGTGACCACCCAATGAATATTGACCTCGCGGCCGTCGATATTTTTCAGAATGCGTTCGTAGGTTGCCGGCTTGCGCCGGATATCGTGATCCTCAGACAGCCCGTCCACCGAAACCGCGACGCGCACGCGAGGAATTTTCATCCATTCGATTGGAATGGGAATCACAGCGCTGGTAACGACCAATGTGAATACGCCCATCTCGCTGAGCGCGGGAAGAATACGGCTGAGTTCGCGATGCCGCACCAGGGGTTCGCCGCCCACCAGCGAAACGTGCATGGGTTTGTGATTTCGCACCAGGTCAAGCACGCCATTCACGAGCGCGTCTCCGCGCAGGTCATTCAGTTCGCGAAGTGTCACGCCGCCTCCGCCCAAATGACTTTCACCATAGGCGTAGCATCCAGGGCAGCTGAGCGGGCACTCACGCGTGATTTCAATGGACAACATGGGCGCGTTTCCGCTCAGGATTCCCCGCCAGGCGGAAAGTATTTCGCGCGAACTCAAACTAGGATTAGGCGCGGCAGTTGGCATGGTAAGTCTGATGCAACTTCCGCGCTGGGAGGTGCTTTTTTCTGAAGCAACAGGTAGCGAATGGAAAAATCGGGAGCTCAGTGAGCGTTTAGGGGGAATTGCAGTAATTAGGTTTTTGCGCGCCGTGTTTGTTACGATGCAGCGCAATGAACGCCAACCTGGAAGAGCAGCCGACCGCTGCCGTTTCGCAACCTCCTAAAGCCGGAGAAGCGGCGCGGGAAATCGAACCGGACGCCGCCAAGCGCGAGGCCGGCTTGCACAAACGACTCTCGTCGCGTCAGGTCGCGATGATCGGCCTCGGCTGCACTATCGGCACGGGACTTTTTCTTGGAAGCGCGATCAGTGTGAAGCTTGCTGGCCCGGCCGTGATTCTGAGCTTTGCTGCCGGAGCGGTAATTGCTCTGACCGTGATGTGGGCGCTGGCCGAAATGGCGGTGGAACATCCCGCCGCCGGATCCTTCGGCTTGTACGCGGAAATGTATTTGCATCCCTGGGCCGGATTCGCTGTCCGCTACACCTACTGGCTGTGCCTGGTGATGATCATCGGCAGCGAGGTCGTTGCCGCTGCGATTTATTGTGATTTCTGGTCGCCTCGGATGCCGGTCTGGATTTGGATTGGCGGCTTTTCCGCCCTATTGATTTTGATCAACACGATGAGCATCGAAGATTTCGGGTCCATCGAATATTGGTTCGCGATGATTAAGGTGGCGACCATCGTCGCGTTCTTGATTCTTGGCGCGATGCTGTTGTTCGGAGTCGGCTTCCCCCGCATCGGATTGACTCATTTCACCGCGCATGGCGGATTTTCGCCGCATGGTTGGCGAGGTGTCGGACTCGGCGTGGTGATGGCCATCTTCAGTTTTCTGGGACTGGAAATTGTCGGCGTCACCGCAGGCGAAGCCGCCGATCCGAAAACCGCGGTGCCTCGAGCGCTGCGCCGCACACTCGGTTTTCTCGCGCTTTTTTATCTGGGAGGACTGGCGCTGGTGGTGGGCATAGTTCCCTGGACGGAAATCGGTCTTGGGCAAAGCCCATTCGTGCGCGTGTTCGAACGCGCCGGAATCCCGGCCGCAAGCCACATCATGAATTTTGTCGTACTGTCCGCGGCGCTTTCCAGTGCGCTGTGTAATCTCTATTTCACCGCGCGCATGCTTTTTTCGCTATCTCGCGGAGGCTTCGCTCCGCCGTTTCTTGGCAGGCTTAGCAAGAAAGGCATGCCTGTTGCCGCGGTTCTCGTCTCCAGTATCGGCATGGCTGTTGCGCTGATGCTTTCGCAAACTCTGAAGGAGACAGCATTCTTGTTTCTGATCGGCGTGGCGTTTTTTGGCGGACCATTTATCTGGCTGATGACGCTGGCGACGCACATCGCGTTCCGCTTGCGCGTGGCAAAAGAAAATCGCGTCATTGCACGCATCGCTCCACTGGGAATCTGGAGCTCCATTTTCGGTATCGTTGCGCTGCTGGCGGTGCTCGCTTCCACTTGGTGGATCCCGGACTTCCACGTGGCGCTGCTTTCCGGTCCGCCGTGGCTGGTCTTCCTGACCGTATGTTATTTTATTTGGAGAAAGTTCCGTCCGCGCAAAGCCCCGGCGGGAGCTGCTCCTCATGGATGAACCGCTCAAATTTAGCTCAGGGTCTGTAAGTACAAATCCTGAAACCCGGTGGCGTAGTGAATTTCCAATTCTGGGCCGCTCGACGTATCTGATCAGCAATTCGTTGGGAGCGATGCCGCGCGGTGTTTACGATGCTCTGCACGGTTATGCCGATGCATGGGCCGAACGAGGCGTTCGCGCCTGGGAAGACTCCTGGTGGGACCTTCCGGGAAAAGTGGCCGACCAGATTGCTCCGCTGATCGGCGCCGGCCCGGGCGAAATTTCTTTGCATCAAAATGTCACCATCACGCAGGCGGTCATTGCTTCCTGCTTTGATTTTCGCGGCCCGCGCAACAAAGTGGTGATGACCGGCCTGGAATTTCCGTCGGTGCAATATTTTTATCACGAGCAGCGGCGACGCGGCGCGCGCGTGGAACTGGTGCCCAGCGACAATACGATTCGCTTCGACCTCGAACCGTTTCTCGCAGCCATGGATGAGACCACGCTGCTGGTTCCAATTTCGCTGGTCCTTTTTCGCAGCTCGTTCATCGTCGACGCCAAAGCGATCATCGAGAAAGCTCATCGCGTCGGCGCGCATGTGATTCTGGACGTGTTTCAGGCCACCGGCACTGTTCCCTTCGACGTGCGCGAACTGGGCTGCGATTTTGCCGTTGGCGGCGTCTTAAAATGGCTTTGCGGTGGTCCAGGTGTGGCTTATCTCTACGTTCGCGAAGATTTGCGGCAAGCATTGCGGCCATCGTTGACGGGATGGCTTGCTCATCGTCGTCCGTTCCAATTCGAACCGGGCGCAATCGATCCGCGCGATGATTCCTATCGTTTTTTGAACGGGACGCCGCACATTCCCGCGCTTTATGCTTGCCAGCCGGGCCTCGAAATCCTGAATAAAGTTGGCATACACGGCATTCGCGAAAAATCAGTGCGCATGACCACGCGCCTTCTCGACGGCGCACGCGCGCGCGGCTGGCGCGTCAACACCGCGGAAAATCCCGCGGAACGCGGTGGCACTGTGTCGGTGGATTGTCCGCACGCTTTCGAAGTCTGCCGCGAATTGCTGGCGCGAGACATTCTGGTGGACTACCGCCCACTGGCCGGAATCCGCATCTCGCCGCATTTTTATAATCACGCCGAAGAATGCGAGTTCGCGCTTTCGCAAATTGAGGATATTCTGAACACTCGTGCCTGGGAAAAACACTCTCTGGCAGAATCCGGCGTGAACCGATGACGAGTCCTCCGCTGGCAAGCCAGGCTTCGTCATTGCAACTCTCCATCATCGTTCCTTCCTTTAATGAAGAACTCCGTCTGCCGCGTTCTCTGGAGCTGATAGCCGCGTACGTCAACGCTTCGAAGCGCTACTGCGAAGTCCTGGTGGTGGACGACGGCTCGACCGACCGCACCGCTGAAGTCGCCGCATCTTTCAGCGATCGCATCGCGAATCTTCGCGTACTGAAAAATGGCGAGAACCGCGGCAAGGGTTACAGCGTGCGCCACGGCATGATGGAAGCCAAAGGCGAATATGTTCTCTTCACCGACGCCGATCTTTCCGCACCGATCGAAGAAGCAGACAAGCTGCTCTCCGCGCTGCAGCAATACGACGTGGCCATCGGCTCGCGCGCCATGAATCGCAAACTCATCGAAGTGCACGAATCGCCATTCCGCGAATTCGCCGGGATTATTTTCAATCGCATCGTGCGTATCGTCTTGTGGCTGCCGTTCGTGGACACGCAATGCGGCTTCAAGGTGTTCCAGCGCGAGCGTTGCCGCATTATTTTCAAACAACAGCGCATCGAGCGTTTCGGCTTCGACCCCGAACTGCTATACCTGGCGCGCCATCACGGGCTCAAATCCATTGAAATTCCCGTGCGCTGGTCGCATTCGCCTGCCACCAAGATCAACATGATGCGCGACAGCGTTCTGATGTTCGTGGACGTGTTCACGATTCGCTGGAACGCGCTGCTCGGCCGCTATCCGAAGCGAAAATAGAGTTTCCGCAGTTTTTCCTGGAGTTTACTTTGTATTATAAAGTACTTGACAACGATTCACGGTTTCGCTATTCTCCATGCCATGGCGCTGCTCGATCCCATTCGCTCTTCTTCTCGCGCTCCGATTCCTATTGATGCGCGAGCCGCCGACCATCTTCGCTACATCCGCGAAACCATGGAACGCGCCGGCGAATTTACCGCCGTGCCCGGATGGGGCGGTGTGGCCATGGGTGTTACGGCCCTGGTTGCGGCCTATTCCGCCTCGCACCAGCCCACCGCGGAACGCTGGCTTTCCATCTGGCTGATCGAAGCCTTCGTCGCTGTCGCCATTGCAGCACCAGCCTCGGCGACCAAAGCCCACCGCGCCAACGCCAGGTTGCTTTCCGGGCCTGGCCGCAAATTTCTTTTGAGTTTCGCGCCGCCCGTGGTCGTCGGCGGATTGCTTACCTTCGCTCTGGCACACGCCGGGCAGCACGCGCTGCTTCCCGGAATGTGGCTGCTGCTGTACGGAGCCGCGATTGTGACCGCCGGATCGTTTTCGGTGCGGGTGGTTCCGATCATGGGGCTGTGCTTGATGCTGTTGGGCGCGGCGGCGCTGTTTGTTCCCCGCCATATGGGCGACCTGTTTATGGCTTTCGGATTCGGCTTCGTGCAGATCGGATTTGGAATCTGGATCGCCCGGCGGTACGGAGGCTGAGGAAAGTTTGCATGTCAAAGTCATCCACAATTCGACACGACCACGCGGCACGCGAACGCGGCACCGCGCTGGGTCCCAATAAAGCACAGAATCGCGAAGCTGTCTCTCCCGACCTGGATCGGCTGATTCACGAACGCATTCGCCTGGGCATCGTCAGCGCTCTGGCCGTCAATAGTTCGCTCACCTTCAACGAATTAAAAGCGCTTTTGAAGACTACTGACGGCAATCTCAGCGTGCATGCCCGCCGACTGGAAGAGGCCGCCTATATCGTCTGCACCAAATCCTTCGACGGCCGCTTGCCCAAGACGGAATATCACCTTACCGGGGCAGGCCGCAAAGCTCTCGAGCGTTACCTGAACCACATGGAGGCGCTGATCCGGGCGACGCGCGAGGGATAATTTTTTTTGCCTACATACTTTACAGCATAAAGTTATTTGCGAAAATTCTCCGCGGCGGAGAAGGAACACTATCATGAACACTCAGCAGGTTATTTTGCAGCACCTTACCACGCTTCCGGTGATGCCGGCGCCTTCACTGCACGTTGCCATCATTACCGACGGCAACGGGCGCTGGGCCACCCATCGCGGATTGTCGCGCTCCGCCGGGCATCGCGCGGGCGCCGAAGCCAGCAGGTCCATCATCGAAGCGGCTCCCAAACTTGGCATTCACACCCTTACTCTCTTCGCGCTTTCTTCCGCCAACTGGAAACGTCCGCCGGCCGAAGTGAACGGCATCCTTCGCCTGTTGCACGAATACTTGCTGACCGAGACTACGCGCTGCGTGGAAAATGGCGTCCGCATCAGCATCATCGGACGGCGTGACCGTATCCCTGTGACGCTGAGGCAAACTGTTGCCGACGCGGAATCCGCGACGGCCCGCGGCACACGCCTGCACCTGCGCCTTGCGATTGATTACTCCGCGCGCGAATCCATTTACCTTGCCGCTCGGCGCTATTACAAAGCCACGGAGCTGTCTCTGGAATCTTTTTCGGCGGTCCTTTCGGAAATTTCCCGCGGAGGCTCAACCGATGTGGATCTCTTGATCCGCACCGGCGGCGAGCAGCGCCTCTCCGATTTTCTGCTTTGGGAATGTGCGTTTGCCGAACTGGTTTTTCTGGACAAGCGCTGGCCGGATTTCACCGTCGCGGACCTTCGTACCGCGCTAGCGGAATACGCCCGCCGCGAACGCACGCGCGGAGCGTTGCCACAGGAAGTGGCGAGCGAAGCTTTTTGATTGAATTTGTCGCTGAACACAAACCTGCCGGGCACAGCACCCGGCATACGATAAATCGCCTCCGTTCTTCAGGTTGCTCCTATCACCACGCAGGCACATGCCCCTGACGTTTCCCTGGTTTGCGTCGTCTATACCTCAGGAGACGCCGATGGGAACCATGCGACTTGCGCTGCCCTGGGGGGCTAAAATCCCACTGCAGCCGAGCGATCAGGAGGTGAGATTGGGACGACCGGAATTTACGCAGCGTTCTGCCTCGCCCGGCGCCGATTTGTTGCCAATGGCGATGGATGACGCCGCTCTTGCTGCCGGCTGCCAGTCCGGCGACTTGCAGGCGTTCGAACGCTTGTATTGTTTGCACGCTTCGCGCATGAAGAGCGTCGCCCGCAATCTGCTGGGCAGCGCGGTTGAAGCCGAAGACGCAGTGCAGGATACTTTCCTGAAAATTCAGCGCAGCATTGCCAGTTTCCGCGGCCAATCCAGTTTCGCCACCTGGACATTTCGCATTTTAGTGAACACTTGTTACGACGCTCGCCGCAGTCGCCTGCGCAAGAAGGAAGTCGCTCACGATGGGGCCGACGAGAGCCCCACGCGGCCCGAACCGCGCGCCGCATCGGCCCATCCGACATTACGCATTGCCCTCGAACGCGCTGTATCTCAATTAACCCGCCACCAGCGGGACGTTTTTCTGCTTTACGAAGTGGAAGGCTTCCGTCATTCCGAAATCGCCTCGATCCTGGAGATCAGCGAGGCGGCATCCAAGAACACGCTTTTCCAGGCGAAAAAAACGCTTCGCCAGATGTTGGAAGCTCCGCGCAGCAGCGCGGCGGAGGCGAGGTAACGTCCATGACTGCTTCATGCAACGATCGCGAAAGAATTTTCCTCGATGGCAAGCCGGAAGAATGGGCCGCGCTGGAAAATCATTCGATGAATTGCGCCGGGTGTGCCGAAGAACTTCGCGCCTGGAAAACTCTTTCCTCGGCGGCAAGCGAACTTCATCAGGAATGGAATTCGCCTGCGTTGTGGCCGCGCATTGAAGCTGCTCTTGAGCAGCAGACTTCGGTAGCGAAAGATTCGCGCTGGCGGCGATTTTTCGGCTCATGGAATTTGGCCTCTTTGCACTGGCAAACCGCCGTAGCAGCTCTGCTGCTGGTCGCTCTGACCGCGTCCGCAATCTGGTTCGTGGCGGGCCAGCACACACGCCGGATTCCTGCTAACCAGGCTCTCCTGAACGACCGTGCGGTGAATGGCGTGGAACGGGCGGAAGCCGCCTACGAGCGCGCCATCGACAAGCTCGACGCGCAAGCCCGTCCACAATTGCAGAATTCGTCGGCGCCGCTGATGGCCAACTATCGCGAGAAGCTTCTGGTCCTCGATAGCGCCATCGCCGATTTGAAATCCCAGGCAAGCATGAATCCCGCGAACGGCCATGTGCGTCGCGAGTTGCTCGCCATGTATCGCGAAAAGCAGGACACGCTCGAACAGGTTTTGGAGGCCCAATAGTGAGTCACCCCGCTCCCAGCAGTTCATTTAAGAACACGCGGCGTTGCCCAGCCTGGCTCTGTTCCGCCGCTTTGTTTTTCTCCGCTGGCGCGCCAGCGTTTGGCAGAGAGCCCGCTCAGCAAGAGGTCACGCGCAATTTCGAAAAAACAATCACGCTGTCCGGCAATCAGGGCCTGAGCCTCGATCACCGCTTTGGCGAAGTGCGTATCCATGGCGATTCCGGCCACGAACTGAAAATCTCCGCGAAAATCCGCGTGCAGGATCGCAATGGCGCTGACGCCGAAAACTTCGCGCGGAAAATCCAGGTCGAAGTGCGCGAATCTAGTGATGGCGTGCACGTCCGCACCATCTATCCGGACACAAAGTCCAATCTCCCAACCATTCGCATCGGTGGCCGCACTTCCTATTCCGTGGACTACGAGATCACAATGCCCGCCGACGCTCCGCTGTGGTTGCACAATGAATTTGGCAACGCCGAAGTTTCCGGCGTTCACGGCTGGTCGCAGATTGAAAACGGGCACGGAGTATTGACGGTTCGCGATGCCGGCGCCGCCAAACTGGTCAACTCTTTTGGCCGCATCGAACTCTCGAATGCGTCCGGCAACTGCTCGGTAACTGACAACAACGGCGCGGTTAAGGTTTCCAACGTCAAAGGAACGCTCGAGGTGCGCAATCGTTTCGGCGAAATCGAAGCTTCACAAATCAGCGGAGCGGCAATGATTTCTGGGGGCAACGGCGCCGTCACTCTTTCCGGCGCCGGTGGGAATTCCACGATCAACAATTCCTTTGGCGAAGTCGCCGTGCGCAACATTAACGGCAGTCTTTCGGTTTCGAACAGCAATGGAAAAATCGACGCCTCGGACGTGTCCGCAAACGCCGATCTGAAAACCAGCTTCGGAGCCGTCGAGGCCACTCGCATCGGCGGGACAGTGACTGTGCATAACAACAATGGTTCCGTTGCTATTTCCGAAGCGCGCGGTTTTGTTTCCGCGACCACCAGCTTCGGCACAGTGAACGCCAGCCATCTGCACAGCGGAGCCAACATCGTGACCGGCAACGGCACGATCGAGCTCAGCGATATTTATGGCGACCTTTACACCAAGACTTCTTTCGGCTCCGTGCACGTGGAAAACGTGAAGGGGAAATTCACCGCGCAGGATTCGAATGGTGCCGTCAGCGCAAGAGGCGTTGAAGGCGACGCCACGGTGGATACATCGTTTTCCGGTGTCACGCTGGAGAACATCAGCGGAAAGATTCTTGTGAACAATCAGAACGGCGCGATTGACGTTACCGCCAGTTCCAGTTCCGCCTGCAAAGACATCGTTCTTAAAACTTCCTTTTCCCACATTGCTGTGCGCGTTCCCGGCAACTCCGGCTACAAAGTGAATGCACACACATCCTTCGGCCATATCACCACGGAATTGCCCATCACGTCGACCGGCACAATGGGAGGTGATTCTCTTGCCGGCGTAATTGGTAATGGAGCCTGCAGCCTGGGTTTGCAAAATTCCAACGGCAACATCGAGATCACCCGCGCACCCTAAAAAAATCTTCGCGATTCTTTCGTGTAGCGGCGGATTTGCTCTGGTTGCTCTTCTATTTCTTCGCTCGCGCCAGTGAAAAGGCCTTTCGAATCACGCGGGTCGCCGTCGGCGTCAGGGAAAATTTCTCGAGTTCGTCTTCGCTCGCCCATGCAACGTGAGTGACGTCGCCTCCCGCTACCGCTTCTCCAGAAATCCGTTCGCACAAATAATCCACGATCACGAAGTGAAATCGTGGCCGCCTGCGTTCCTCCAGGGTCGTCCACGTTTCATCAGCGCCGCGCCCAAAATTGATGCGCTCAAAAAGTTCGATCATTTCGAGCACGTTGACCTCCAGCCCGGTCTCTTCCTTTAACTCGCGCGCGGCCCCTTCAACCAGCGTCTCGCCAAGTTCCAGCGTCCCTCCCGGAATCGACCATTGCCCTTTCAGCGGCTCTGTCCCTCTTCGAATCAAGAGTACCCGCTCGTCTTCGATCACCACTCCGCCCACGCCAACGATTGGCCGTTCCGGATACTCCCGCCACGAACTCATTCCGCCCTGCTTTCCCTGTTGCCCGCTATGTTCGACTGCATCTTATTTGTACGCTAACGCAACTTGCCCTCATCTGTACTTTGACTCCGCATTCACGGTATATAATACGATGGTCGGTGGCGGTCGCGATTCTCCACAGTTTCCGCCCCGCGAATATTTCTACGGAGGATCGTCCCGTGATTCGCTGCCCCGATTGTGGCGCCGAAATTGATGTGGATGAGGACGAAGTCGAGGAGGGCGAAATTTTGAGCTGCCCAGAGTGTGAATCCGAATTGGAAGTGACCCAGACGCATCCCGTCCA